>ERZ780151.733-NODE-733-length-29667-cov-4.234668_pt1 | contig 29667 bp, 23 predicted proteins | sample MGYA00510983_ERZ780151 | MGnify/ENA primary metagenome ERZ780151 (study PRJEB29588, sample SAMEA2144623) | human gut metagenome | biome: human gut; feature: human-associated habitat; material: faeces | place: Denmark | collected 2008/2010 ... | reverse complement strand
GGGGGTTATTAGACAACAAGCCCTCCGAAACGTCTGGCTCATCCGTAACTGGCATTGAATATGATCCGGTAGTGCAGCCATCTGTCCTTCGTGTAGATGTTCAGAATCCATTGTCTGGCGACACGAACCCATTTCACGGGAAAAACAATGAAGGCGAAGACAAAGCGCTTCAGGCGACTTTTCATGTATTCATCGGGGAAAACCGTGCTGACCTTGCCAACAGGTACTGGTAAAAGCACTGATGTATTCGCCAACCGACGTCAACGGAATGAGCTGTATATATTCGCCAACCGATATTGGATATATTCGCTGCCAGACGTAGACGTAATGCATTCCTGTATGCCTGATGTATGAGAATAAATGCTCGGGTGAAGACTCTGTTGACTAGGACGGAAATTATGGGAACTAGGGGAACAGTGGAATTTCAGGCGTAAATTAGCAAGCTTGCTTTGTACTTATTTTTCAAAATACGCCTTTTCTTTTTTACCCTTGTAACAGATTGATGACCAATGGCTTGCAAATGCGCTATACTTGCACTCTAAATATATTCCTTTTGCGATGCAAAACGAGTACATTTGCGATGCAAAAGGGATACTGTTGGACCGCAAATGTAGTACACTTGTTTTTATGTAATAATTTTTTCGTATTTCCCCAACTCTCAAGATATGAAGTTTTGAAGAGCACGTTGGCGATAACTCGGTTGCATGGATAAGGATCCATGAGGCTTCCTGATTTTAGGCTATCACCCATTTCCAATAGGGCAACACCTCTACCTTTATTAAGTATGACTTTATAAAACGTAACAAATTTATAAAATACAATTTAATAAAACAAGGAACAAGTGTACTTTAACGTTTAGTATCTCCCGCTAACATGGCAAAAAAGGATACGCTTATACTTTCGCATACGTTCTTTTATAAATATCAAGCAAAAATAGTTATGATTTACGGATACATCAGAGTAAGCAGCGACAAGCAGACTGTAGAGAACCAGCGATTTGAGATCAACAATTTCTGTAAAAAAGGAAAATTGCAAGTCGATGATTGGATTGAGGAGACCATAAGCGGCACCAAGAGCTATGACAAACGCGAGCTCGGTGTGCTACTCGCAAAAGTCAGCAAAGACGACATCATTATTTGCAGCGAGTTGTCGCGCCTTGGCCGTAATCTGTTCATGATTATGGAAATTTTAAATATCTGTATGAATAAGGAGTGCCGGGTATGGACCATTAAGGACAACTACCGTCTTGGAGACGACATACAGAGCAAGGTGCTGGCCTTTGCCTTCGGCTTGTCTGCGGAAATAGAGCGCAACCTTATATCGCAACGTACGAAGGAAGCTCTGGCACGGAAGAAGGCAGAGGGAGTGGTACTTGGTCGCCCAAAAGGAAAGCGCACCGCCCCAGAGAAGCATAAACTTTTCAACAAAAAGGCCTTGATAAAAGGCCTAATCGATGAGGATGTATCATACCGGCAAATAGCCAAAATATGCAAAGTAGACAGGAACACGCTGGCACGATTCATAAAGGAGCAGATGTCTGACATGATATGAGCCATTTTGTTCAGCAACAGCACACCGTCAACGCCTTCTCTTCTTCTGATTCTTGGGTCATACTGTCTCCGATTGAGCAGAGCATCAAGCAGAAGATAGAGGCTGTGGGCGTGCCACTGAAAGACTGGGATATCCAAATCAACTATGGCATAAAAACAGGTTGTAACGAAGCGTTTATCATCAACACCGATAAGCGTAACGAGATCCTCGCCAACTGCAAGGACGAGGCAGAGCGCAAGCGCACGGAGGAGCTAATACGACCGATTTTGCGCGGCAGGGATATAAAGAGATATGGATACAACTGGGCTGGGCTGTGGCTGATAAACACTCACAATGGCATAAAAGGTAGAATTCCTCGGATTGATATTAACGACTACCCTGCCGTTAAAGCTCACTTAGACCAATATTGGGATAAAATATCAAAGAGAGCCGACAAGGGTGACACACCGTATAATCTCCGTAACTGCGCATATATGGAGGATTTTGATAAGCCAAAAATTATCTATCCTAATATGACCAAATACATGCCATTTGCTTTTGACAAAGAGATGTATCTTACAAATCAGAAGTGCTTTATTATTACAGGAAAATTTATGGCATATCTTACAGCTTTCTTCAATTCGGCATTATTCAAGTATTGTTTTAGAGATTCCTTCCCTGAATTACAAGGTGGCACACGAGAATTGAGTAAAATCTTCTTTGATAAGATTCCTATCTATGAAGTTTCAGATGTTCAAAATCTGCAATTCTACGATGCCATAGAAGATATACAAAAAGAATATACAAAGCAAAAAGCACTAAGAATAGACTCAATGCTTTTTGATTTGTACGACCTTACTGATGAAGAAAGAAGGGCTATAGGTTACTTTGAGATTCAATAAAAGAAATTTCTTTACTGTCAAAACCGAATAGACCTATGAGACACTTGTTTGCATTAAATTCATCTATTTTTTGATGAAGCAATGCCTTTGGAATAGGTAGATTCTCAAAAAATGCTTTTTTGTAGCGATAGCCATTTTCTCCTAAACCACCACCTGCATAAAACCGTTTGAATAGATATGTAGCAAGTGAAGAATTAAATACATGATACAATGTGTTTAATCCTTCACCTGACATAATAAAGCTTGTTGCCTCTGGATAAAAATTGTTATCTACATCTAGAAAGAACTGTGGTTTACGAGCTATCTCTGAATACATGATTTTTGGCTTATCAAAAACCTCCCAATAAGAGATGCTATCCTGAGTCTCAAACCACTTGTTAGATGTTCTTTTGCGTGCTTTCTCCTTTTTCCCATTAATGGTTAGCTCATTCCCGTTGATAACAATGTATTTGCCTGTCTGTGAAAGTTTTTGCTTGCAGAAGTCAGCAAGATAATCATCCACTACCCACTCACAACCGTTTTTACGCAGGTAATCCTCGGCAAAACTTAGTAGATACTCTTTAACTGCAGGGTATTGTTCGATGTCATAATGGCGCGCTGGAAATGTTGCAATCAAGTATAGCCCCGCCCACTCATATCCATATCTCTTTATATCCCTGCCGCGCAAAATCGGTCGTATTAGTTCCTCCGTGCGCTTGCGCTCTGCCTCGTTCTTGCAGTTGGCGAGGATTTCGTTACGCTTATCGGTGTTGATGATGAACGCTTCGTTGCAACCAGTAAGAACCCCACGGTATATATTGATATCCCAGTCTTTCAGTGGCACGCCCACAGCCTCTATCTTCTGCTTGATGCTCTGCTCAATCGGAGACAGTATGACCCAAGAATCAGAAGAAGAGAAGGCGTTGACGGTGTGCTGTTGCTGAACAAAATGGCTCAGTTTCTTTACACTATCCTTATTCTCTTTGTTTGTAACAGCACAGATCGTCTTTTTCTGATTCTTTTCCTTTCCGAAGAGCAGAATGTTTGTATCAACGGTGGCACTCTCAAATATTTTTACTCCTGCGAAATCGATGAGCAAAATGGGATTCGTGTTTTTGGCAAAGAAGGCACGCGTCTTTTCTCCATACCCTGCGCGCATCCACTTGTTGGACGTAATGAAGCACAAATGTCCACCATCCTTAAGAAGCTGCCAGCCCCGTTCATAGAAAAGGCAGTACTCATCGCCTGTACGGGCGAATGTCTTATACTCCTGTTCCTCATATTTTTGCGCCAACGCTCCACCATTGTTTTGGAGCTGCACGTATGGAGGATTGCCTATGACGATATCGAATCCGTCTTTGACACCGAACATCCATTCAGGATCAAAGAACGGTGAGACCTCATTTTGATCATAGGGATTCCATTTAGCAAGTTGAATGGCATCCTCAGGCTTCACCTCACTGCCTTTCAGCAGTTGAGCCAATAGCAGCCGCAGCCGGTCGTCTTCTTTTCGTAAAGAAGATTTTCTGCTTGCAGTCTTGGCATTGAAATGTTCGTGGCGTATTTCTTTCAGTTGGTTTTTTGTCTCTTCTATGCGCGGATCCTCAAAGATATCGTGCGTATTTACTTTCTTGATTTTGATAAGCGAGTCAGAGGATACAAACTTTGTCTCCAAGTTTGGCAGTGTAGGCATACCGAAGTTTGGCTTCGACGGATCTTTGTCGCAGTCGCATATCAAGGAGATGAAGAAGCGCAACTTGGTTATTTGGGCTGCAATACTCTGAATGTCGCTGCCATAGATACAGTTCTCAATAACATGCAGTTTAAGCTTGTACATGTCATCTTCTGTATTCAACTTCCGCAGGATGTCAACGATGCGATTGAGCATTCCCATAGGGAAAGCGCCCGATCCACAAGCTGGGTCAAGAACTTTGATGGCTTTCAGTTTTCGGGTAATTTCTTTGTACTTGTCTGCGTCCTCCTCTCTGGGTTCAAAGTCGTCCTCAAAAACTGAGCGCACTGTCTCATTGTCACCAAGGTAGTAGATAAGGCTCTCGTCCACCATAAAGTTGACAATCTCCCGGGGTGTATAGAAAGAACCACTCTGGTTGCGTGCGGTCTCACGTGTCTCAGGGTTATAAGCTCCTAAGAGATTTTCGAACACCTTTCCCAACAGTTCCGGATCAAGAGCCACTTGCTGGTCATCGGGCGTGTTTTCCTCAATAGTGAAATTATAACGTCTCAGAATTGAGAACAATCCTCTTTGTGGGTCAAAGAACAGTATATTCGGAATGAACGCGCGGTTGCGGTAACGTCCATTGGCAAAACGCTTATCGTTGCGACTGAATCCATCGTAATTGTATGCCACTTCCACACCGTCAATGCGCTTTGTCTTGTCAAGACATTCGAAAAGCCCGCCATTGAGGAATGGCACGGAAGAAAACATATCTATAACCTCTTGTTCGGATATACAGAACATCTCGGCATAGCGATAAAGATTCTTGATATCGCGATGACCCTTCAGAGAGGCGAACCGGCGCTTGTTTCCATCCTCGTCTACAATGGCACGATTGAGCGTAGCAAAAAAGAGATTTTGTAAGATTGCATTGTAGTAGTTGCCATTGGCAGCATCCATCGGATTGAAATCTTTTAATACCCCCTTTAGAAACTCAACGTCAAAGAGCTTGTTAGGCACCAAGTCTTTTTGCTTGATAAACCACACAAACATTACTCGCGTAATGAGCCTTATAACCTTAGTCTCAATATTTTCACGGTCGTCGGTCTCAGTATTGACATTATTCGGAAAGTAGACGCCCGACTCATCGCTCACCGCCCAACTGTACCAGTCAAACAACTCGTTGTAGAATTGTTTGGTCAGAACCTCCACAGAGAAAGCCTTCGTTACATCATCAAGTGTTTGGCTACTGTCACGCAACTGCACAAATCTCTCGTTGGCAGTACGGCAGGCTCTTCCCTCTCCCAAAAGATAGGTGTATCGTTTTGTGTCAGTAGCGAACTTTTTATACTGTTGGTTTTCATCGAAGCGATAGTTCTCGCTGACATACGAGAAACGAAGCACACTCTCATCGCTGCGATAGCACAGCATGAAAGCCCCGGCGAAACCACTATTGCGCCATTCTTTGACAAGAAGGTTACGCAGAGTAGCCTTGTTACGTTCTATTTGAATGTGCTGAGTAAGCTGCACCTCATAAATAGCTATCTGCTGATTGTCAGTAAGAGTAATCTTACCAAGATAATACGCTTGGTTGGCAACATCGCTGTTTACAGCAACTGGAGCAGGTGTTGCAAAGAACACCACGTTTTGACGGAATATATCTCGCAGCATGGTTATCCATGCTGCGCGGTTATATTTTTCTTCTAATATTTCTTTATAATCCATAGCTTATTATCTGAAAGATTCTGACAAAATAATTTGTGGAGCCGATTCAGGTCGAGAGCGTCGTTCCTCTTCAGCAACAAAATAGTCGTTGTATTTTCTTGCCATCGTGACAATTTCATCCAGTGCTTCGTCATGTGATAGTGTACCACGGCGCAGTTGCTTGCTCATGCGTTGCAACCGCTTGGGGATATCAGTAATGACACCATCACGGGCAAGAGATTGCAATTGTGCTATTTGTAAACGCACACTGGCATCTTGCACTTCATTCAAGAAGGTATTAATCAATGCCACTGCCGTTGCAACTTGAGCACCGAGTGCGTTTTGCTGGGATGTCTCTACCAGATCATCACTCGCAATCTGCTGGTTGACCGCTTTTCTGAACGCCTTGCAGGCTTTCTCTACATGCTTATGGTGTTGGTCTATCCTTTCTACAGCCTGCTCGTTCTTATCAGCCTTAAAGAAATGGAAAGCCTCTATGGCAGACAGCTCTGTTGTTGACGTATCGGATACGCGATAAAAAACTTTACGAATATTTGTTTTTAAAAACACCAGAGTGTCATTGCTTAGTTTTATACCATTATATGTTATTGGCTCTCGCCCGCAACGGCTTCGGAGCGACAGCCGGCTTATGCGGTTGTACTCTCGGCGATCGTTGAGGTATAAATTTCGCAACTCTTCATAGAACAGCATCTCCTCGTTTACATCCTCAGCTGATGCATGCTCATCAAACAGTTTGTCGAAGGTGTCAAGGACCTCCTTAGTTGAGTATATCTGATTATCCTCGCCAAATGTGGTTTGGAATGTTTGTATCTTGGAAAGAGCCGTGCGGTTGAGCTTTATTTCCTTGTCGCCCTGCCGGGAGGGATAGAACACATAGTTGTAGATGTGTTTGGATACAGATCCTATACGATTTACACGTCCTATGCGCTGCATGAGCTTTGTGGAATTCCACGGTGTATCATAGTTGACTATCACGTTGGAACGATGTAGGTTGACACCCTCGGCAAGTGCATCGGTGGTCAATATAATATTATAGTCATTCTTTTTATTTGTGTAGTTTGCATCAAAATTCTCACGTATGGTTTTGAATTCTTTTGCACGATTATCAGCCGAAATTACCAAGATGTCATCACGGTCGATTCGTCTTTGCAGGTATTCCACGGTATCCAGTGATTCTGAAAAGACTACAAGCTTTCCTTCGGGATTGATATTCTTGTTGAAAAGCTCATGTTTCAGAAGATCACTGAATGTATCAAACTTGGAGTCGTCCTTATCGGTGACATCTTTCCAGTCTGCTACCATTTTATCTATAACCTTCTGGTCGTTCTTGAGCCAATCCAAGAACTCAGGTCTGAAATCATCTGGTGCAAAGACTTTATTTTTAGGGTTGTCCTCTGCCTTTTCGTTTAGCTTTTGTTCAATTTCCTCATCCGACAGTCCGAGATCATACAAATGATTGATGTCCAAGTCTGGCGCGATGAACACTTTGCCTTTTGCAAACATGTCAATCATGTTCTGATTGGCTTGCCGGAAACGATCGAGCGAGACCTTAAAAGCGTAGAAGCTGCTTTCAAGACGTTTTACGAGTCCTGTCTTGCGTATGTTAGCCAATGACATTGATATCAGTTCTGCGTTGTCATATAGTCCCTCCGAAACTTCCGGCTTTAGCCCAGCTATAGCCTGATATCTAGAATAGGTTACATCCTTTATCAGGTGATCCACAGTTTTCTCGAACAAGTCGGCAAGGTGGTCGTTAAGCTCATACCGGTTCTCTTTAGGCCGCTCTACTTTAGGAAAGCCATTGATATCTCTATTGTAACGTGGTATGCTCTCAATGTCGGAGCGGGTACGGCGCACCGAAACAGGTTTGATGACTTTTTCACGCACTTTCTCGGCCAATTTGCGATATTCTTCAAGGTTATAATTCGGGTCTCGCTTCAGCGCCTTGAATTGCTTGTTAAGTGGTGCAAAGAATGAAGTCAGATTGCTAATACCATCAATCGTACACCGTCGTGGGTCTTGAAACAGCAGCAGTTCGGTGTATATATCCATCGGAGTATTGTTCATCGGGGTAGCAGAAATGAGGATCACCTTTTTCTTGTAGCCTTCGATATTTCCGACGTTCATGCGTGGCATCTTACAGATTTCTTGTAGTTTATTGAAAGCACCTGCCGTGTGATTGCGGAATTTGTGAGCCTCGTCAACTAATACCAAATCGTATTCCTCAGCATTCCAATAGTTATAGTTCTCGATATCAAGTACTTTGTCAAGACTTCCGTTGCTGACAAACTTAGTGTATTTGTCGATGCCGAAATCATGGAATGTCGTTTTCCAGTTCTGCTCTACTGCTGGTGGATAAACTACAAGTATCTTAGTATTCTCACGCCCATTCTCGATAAGGAACTTTTTTGCTATCATAGTAGCGATGACAGTTTTGCCAAGACCGACTACATCTGCCAAGAAGAATCCATCGTAGCGCAACAGCTTCTGATAGCCGTCGTTTACGGCATCTATCTGATAGTCGTATTTCTTATAACCCTCAGGCATTTCGCATGGATCATCTCCATCCTCACGTTTCACTCTGTCACCAAAGTATTCGATGAGCAGCTTTATGTACAATTCGTATGGGGTGACATCACCTTTCAAATAGGTCGTATCAAGGGCTTTTCTTATATCTGTCGCTTCTATAGGGCAGTCCTTTGCTTCCTCCCAAAGTTCGTTGAATTCTGTCATAGCGAACTGCACGTCCTCGTTGTCATGAAGAAGGACATTGAACTCATATTGCTTGTCCTCTGATGTACCAAGACCATAACCAGACAAATTGCTCGAGCCTGTGATGACCGCAGCATTAAGTGTATTCTCGTTAAAGTCGTGAGGATAAAGAATGTATATCTTGGCATGAATCTTCTTGCTCGGATGGGCACGAAGTTCAAGCTTCCCATCTAAGATATCCTGCAGCATTTGCATAATACCGTCTTCTACATCCTTAGAATAATTTGCATTCTCTATATCTCTTTTGTATTGATTCAGATATTCTTCCCTTACTCCTTCAGGGTCTCCGAAAAACAAAATGCCACGATTGGCAGCATCAGCAATAAACTTATCGACATCAATACCTATCAAGATTCTTACCTTATCTATGTTGTTCAGGAATGGACGCAATTGGAAATAGCCCGACGAACGCAGAAAGCCAACAACTGCATCTAAGTTCTTAACCATAGGGTTGTTGGTCAGCACACCTTCAAACTTTCTTATAAGCGTGTTACCGTTCTTGTTAGTAAAAAAGCGAGTACTCATGCGACTATTTTTCTTTATGGTCTTGCAAATTTACACAAATTGATTCAAATCAAAAAAGAAAATGTATCTTTTTTATCATTAGGATTCAGAAAGCCTGTGAGAGAACTAAAGAAATCTTGTACCATGATTTATGCTATTAAGATTTGGTTATACGTCATTTCTTTCCCTTCAGACCACTTACAGGCCACACAGAGGTCTTAACAGACGGCGGAGTCAATTAGCAAGTGCAAATTCACAAAGTCTTTTTGTAAACGACTTCATCAGGAGTGAGGAAATTTAATTTTTTCCTTGGTCTTGCATTAATTTTTCTTTGTATCATTTTTATTCTCTGTTGACTTACATCATTGAAATCGGTACCGTTTGGTATGTACCTTATGAGGCCGTTTGTATTTTCGATGCCACCTTTTGCCATGGTGCATGAGGATCGGCAAAGGCATCTTTGCCATGAGGCGGCTTGCTCATGATTAGCCAGTCTGTGCTTCTGTCTATTATAGTCACGATAGCTCCCTTGCAATAGTTGAGGGGCTGACTCCTATAGCTGCTACAATATCTTTTTGGGACATATCCTTTTGCAGCATTAAATAAATTGCGCACCTTTGTTCCGAAATCAAATGTTTGTACATTGCAATGCAAATATAATTGATTTTAGGAAGAAAGCGTTCTCCCTTTTCTTTTTTTATGCATTGCTAATCTCTTCTGCCGTTCAAGATCGCTTATGGGGGCTACTCGCCCCCTGGCCCCTCGGTGTTTTCAGGTATAGATTATTTAGGTTATACCTGTCCACCGATTGCACTTCTATGTTAAACTTGCCTGATCTATCGGTCAAAGCCCATCAGCTTGCAAAAGGATTTTATATAAATTAAGAGTCAATCGTGTTGCTTTCTGATAACTATTGTTTATTTTTGCAATTATATAGCTACAATAGTCATACAGCATATAGTTCAAGACCAAATCAACCTCAACGATAGAATCAAAAGACACAGAAGAAAAGTCTGTTGCGATTAGACAACTTTATCATCTCAAACATGGATAAATGGAGACATTCAGAGATCTTAGGGAGCTGATACGCTGGCTCGGACGTGGCCAGACATTGATTGCCGACATGTTCAGCAAGCGGAAGACCATAGCCATCCGCTATGATGATGCCGTGGAGACACTCGACGGCAATGAGCAGATTTTGCAGTATCTTATCCGGCATGGAGTCATTATACAGAATGCAGAATCGTTAGAGTTGGACGATGCGTATCAGACATTCTTCGAGAATGTTTTAGACATCAACGAGGACATCAACGTGGCCTCTGTAGAGCAGTATGTCAAAACACTGAAGCTGAACATCAACTCATGGCTCGCCACTGACTCTGAAAAGCGCAAGGCACAATTCATGCGCGCAATAAGGCACACGTTCCGCAATATAGACTTGGTAACCCGAAAGAATGTCATCGACCTGAAGCGCAACATTGATATCACCTTCAAGCAGGAGCCCGACTTCAAGGTTAAGAAGCTGCGACTGAACGACTTTGACGAGAAACGGCAGCAAATAGTGTCGCTCATCAGTGAGACCAACAAGATTATCGATCAACAGACGATCTTCTTCAAGACGGCGATGGATGTTGACTTGATGATGACGGTCAACGACGTACGGATGGGACTGCGGGAGACCACGCACGGCTTAATCGCCATTGGCGCACAGATTATCGACTATCTCAACCGTATCGATTACCAGAGTCGTATCGTACGGAAGATAAGACAGTTGAAATACATGCGCGACCAGCAGATGCTTGCTGACAGTACGGATATAGAGCAAGTCTTGGGAGCTGTCAACGATGTGTGGATGGAGCCACGGAACCGTTACCGCACGTTTGTCTCGCTCGACTTCCTGCGCAATGAGGACAGTGCCATCGACATCTTGCAACACGTTCGCCGGCGCTTGTCGAAGAAGACCATTATCCGCTCACGCCTTGCAGGCAAGATCGACGACAACTATCTGCATACAGCAACCGACGTGCAGCATATGTTTAACCATCGGGAGCTTATCAATAGCTTCCTTGCCCAGAGCGCAGACCTCTTCACTTTTATATGGAACTATCCCTTTCAAACCAAGACGACAGCGGAGGAACGGCTGGTTCTCTTTCTGCAACTGGCCTCACAGTATGACCGCAACGAACGGTTTGAACAACAGACGGAAACCGTGGCCATCGGCAACCGCACCATTCTATATCCGGTCATCTATCCCAAATAATCCATCACTTTTCACTTATCACTTTTCACTTAGATGAAATACACCAGCGAGATATTCCAACGGCTGTCGAACGGCAAGTTCATTTCTGCCAACTCCATCGACCCGATGTCACACGCCTGCTTCCTCGACTTAGAGGAGAACCAGCAGGAGTATGCCGACTATTACGCACAAATAGATTTCCAGCTATGTGCCGGTGACGGTTACTTCTACTTCTCACGCAAGGAGCAGAAAATAACCGTGGAAAACAAACTGCAGGGGCTGTTGCCATGGATCGACAACCTTGACTTTCTCAAGGCTTATGACACCAGCTTCGATGTAGGCACTCGGTTCAATCTGGCGCAGATGGAGGTGCAGCTCGGCGCAAATCTTGAATTGAAGGACAAGCTGCAGAACATCTTTCCCGACAAGGTCTCCAACCACGACAAGCTCGAGGCGCTTGTGGCATCATTGGTAAGCATGGGATTCGCCGAAGAAGTCAACGAGATAGAAGGGCTCTATCAAGTCACTTCGGCCTTCCACTATATAGAAAACATTATTGACTGCATCAATATCAGCGAGGAGGTGAGCGATGAGATACCTGAATAAGATTGTGTTTATCAACAGTGCCAACATACGCTATGCCGAGATTAACCTCGACGGTAACGTACACTTCATAGGTACACAGGGTGTGGGAAAGTCAACCATCCTTCGCGCTATTTTGTTTTTCTACAATGCCAACAAGCAGAAGCTCGGCATCCATACTATGGCCAATCAGAAGTCGTTCGACGAGTTCTATCTCGGACATCCTGACTCCTATATAATCTATGAAGTGACGCGCGAGAACGGCCGTTTCTTCATCATGGCCTTTCTCTCGCAAGGCCGCGCGGCGTTCCGGTTCGCTGACTGCCCGTACGACAAGCGGTTTTTCATCGACGACGACGGTCATGTAGGCTACGAGTGGGGAAAGATAAGTATGTCCATAGGCACTCGCATTTTCAAAAGCAACATCATCCGTACACGGGAGGAATACCTGAACATCCTCTACGGCAACAGTCAGGCGGTGAGCCGTGAACTGCGCAGGTTCTCTATCATGGAGAGCGCAAAATACCAGAACGTGCCGCGCACCATACAGAACATCTTCCTCAACCAGAGCCTGGAGAGTCAGGTCATCAAGGACATCATCATCGACTCCATGGACTTCACAGCCACGGGCGTGATAGACCTGAACAGAATCCGTGACGAGGTGAAGGACTTCCGTATGCAGTACGACGACATCAGCAAGTGGTTCCATAAGGAGAAGGACGGCTCCGTGAAGGTGAGGAAAGAGGCCGACCGTGTGCTCTCTTCCTATGCCGACTATGAGGCTTGCCGCAAGATGATAGCCGAGCTGACCGGACAGACCGTCTACGCGTTGGAGCGCGACAGGAAGGAACTACCGGAGGTCGACAGCAAGATATCAGAGACACAGTTGCTGCTTGCAAAGAAACGGCGGGATGCCGCGGAGGAGAGCAACAAGTACAATAAGCAGCGGGATGAACTGAACCAGCAATTAGGTGCGCTCAAAAAGGTTCTCGACGACACCACAGCCAAGAAGAAACACTACGAGGATGTCGGTATTGACGATATCATTGAGAAAATCAGCCATCAAGGTGAATTGAATATACGCCGGCACAGTCTGACCGATCAGATGGAGCGGTTGACTGATAAGAACAAAGATGTGAAAGGCAAATATGATGCACTGCGGCAGAATGAGGCCAACTTGCGGAAACAGCGAGAACTGGATGTGCGGCAGCGGCAATCGGAGCTGAAGGTAAAAGAATCCTCGGAGGTTGGAATGCTGACGGGCAAATATAAGGACGATTACCAGCGTGTCAGCGAGGACTTCCAATATCGTTTGGGAGAATGGCAAGAACGTCGGGCTGGCATTCAGCAGGAGGTGGCCGACTTACAAGTCAATGCGGAGAGAATAAAGAACGCCAATCCCTATTCCTGTCAGATGGACGAGGAGAAAAGTCGCATTGAGAAACTGCGGACGGAAAGCGCTCGTTTGCAAAAAGAGTCAGCGCGACTGCAACGTGAGATGGATGATATAACCCATGAGACAGAACTGCTGCGCAAGGATCTCGAAGCGAAGGCAGATGGCGACATCAAGGAGCTTGAGCATAAGATAGCTTCTCTCGATGAGCAGGTGTCAAATCTGCAGCAACTGCTTGACCGGCAGAAAGGCTCTCTTATTGAATGGCTGGGCGAGAACAAGCGAGGATGGGAGAAGAATATCGGAAAGATTGCTGACGAGGAAAGTGTACTCTACAGCACCACCCTGCATCCGGAAATAGTTTCAGAGGGCAACGACTGCGTGTTCGGAGTAAAGATCGCTGTCGACAATATTGAACGGACCGTACGCACGCCTTCCGACATTCTGAAGGAGAAGACAACATTGGACGGAAGAATCACGGTATTAAGAAATGACATTGTTAAGCGCAAAAAGCAACTTGCGGCAGATATTGAGCAGATGGAGAAGAAGCCAAGCAACAAGCTCAGGCAACTGCGAGGCGACAAAAACAATATCGACGCAGAGATACAGAGCATTCCTATGCGTATCAAGTCGGCTGAGAACCATCTCGTGCAATACAATGAGACGCTGCTAAACTACCGCCGTCAAAAGTTGGAAGAGAATACGCGCTTGCTTGATGATGCGAATGAACGGCTCCGCAAGGCAGAGAATGACATCAAACAGACAGAAATCGAAAGGGAGAAAAAACTTGGCGACCTGAACAAAGCCTTCAACCACAGCCTTAAGGAGGTGCAAGCACGGTATACCGCCATGCAGCAGACCTTCGACAACGAACTCAGAGAGATAGCCGGACAATCGGAAAAACGATTGAAGGAACTGGATGCGCTGATGGATCGTGAGTTGCATGGACTCGGCGTTGATACCAACCAGTTGGTAAGTCTTCGGTCACAGCTTAACGACATTGATGCGCAACTGAAGTTCATCGACAACAACCGCGAGCAATATATACTGTGGCAGAAAGATAAAACAGAGTTCTTTGACCACGAGCAGGAGAATAAGGACAAGCGGAAAGCGCTGAAGGTAAAACTCGACGAGCTGGATGACAGGTTCTCCGTTAGACGCAGAAAACTCGACGATGCCATCAAGATGGTTGACGAGGAATGCCGCAGACTTATTGACAACAAACAAGCCATGGAGCGGTCGATACAAGACACAGAAGGCTTCATGGCATCAGAATCGTGGCCGGCAGCATTTGCCGACGATTCCATAGAGACAGTCAAAACGCTTTCTGGCCTATTGGCGGAACTGAAGAACAGGGTGATGGAACAGAACAAGTATCGCGATACGTTCCAGGGTGCAGTAAAGAGATTCAAGGCAAACTTCTCTCCGCAGAACACGTTCCACTTCCGAACGGAATTTGAGACCGACCGCGACTTCACTGACTTTGCCGCAAACCTCTACGAGTTCATCAGCAACGACAAGATAGAGACGTACCGGCAGCGGGTCAGCGAACAGTATGCCAGCATACTGCGTACCACCGGACATCATATTGGTGAGCTGATGTCAAACAAGAGTCAGGTTCAGGCAACCATCAACGACATTAACCGCGACTTCCGTGAGAACAATTTTGTGGGTGTGGTGAAGGATATTGAACTGCGTGTCTCCGACAGCAGCGACCGCCTTGTGCAGCATCTGCTGTCAATAAAGAGCTTTAACGACGAACACGCCAACAACATTGGCGAGATGGATTTGTTTACCGATGAGGCACAGCGCGCACAGAACAACCAACGTGCCGTGCAGCTCATCTCTGTTCTCATGGACCTGCTTGAAGCTGACCAGAAACGGGAGGCGGTGACCCTTGCCGACATCTTCAAACTGGAGTTCCGGGTGCGGGAGAACGACAATGACACCAACTGGGTGGAGCGGCTGTCCAATGTGGGCAGTGACGGCACTGATGTGCTGGTGAAAGCCATGGTGAACATTATGCTCATCAATGTGTTCAAAAAGAAAGTAAGCAAGCGGTTCGGCGATTTTCGCATCCATTGCATGATGGACGAGATCGGCAAATTGCATCCCGACAACGTCGCCGGCATCCTCGACTTCGCCAACAAGCGCAACATCTATCTTGTCAACAGCAGTCCGACAACCTACAATGCCACGGCTTACAAGTACACCTACTCGCTGAGCAAGGATGCAAACAATGTTACCGTCGTAAAAATGTTAATGACGATCCTATGAAGATTACAAAAGGATTGATACAAAATCTCCTGCGTCTGGCCAGCGGAGAGACGGTGCCGTCAAGCTGTCTGAAATCGTTCAGAGGAATCGACGAGATGCGTGCCGACGGCATATTGACGGTCGTTGCGCATGGCAGCAGACGAAGCTATAAGTGTACCGACACAAAGCAGTTCAGCGATTATCTTGCAAGCAACTATAGTCTCACAGACTTGGAGGGCACGCTCGCTATGTTGGAGGAGAATGAGACAAGCCGCTCTGAGCAGGTACAGCTTACCGGTGACAGCAAGTTTGTCAGAAGCCGGGCAATGAAGGGCTTTCTCGTCAACAGTTATGAGCCGATAAAGGCTATGCTTAACAACTGCCCTTTGGAGATACGGCCGCCAGAGGGCAGCTATACTTTTATTTATGACTACGAGAACTTCAGCATCCCGGAAGATGTTCTCGTGATGGGCATTGAGAACTGTGAGAATTTCCGCCGCATAAGACAACAGCAGTGGCTGTTCGACAGAATGTATCCCGGCCGGTCTATCCTTTTTGTCTCGCGTTATCCACAGAACGAGAGTCACGACCTCGTCAAATGGCTTGCCGGTATACAAAACGAATACGTCCACTTCGGCGACCTTGACCTTGCCGGCATACGCATCTTCCTTACTGAGTTTCACCGCTATCTCGGTCGTCGCTCGTCTTTCCTTATTCCACCTGATTACGATACGCGCATCAGCAACGGTAGTCGTGAGCGTTACGATGCCCAATTGCCCTACGCAAAGCAGTTGACCACGGATGATCCGAACTTGAAACAACTCATAGACTGTATCCATAAGTATCATCGCGGGTACGACCAGGAAGGATTCTGCATTGTTGAGTGAAAAGCTCGACACGGAAGGCTTTACGCATGGCCTTGCGCATGCAAGGATTAAGACTTGGCAAGATGCTCTCTTCTTTATCGGTATCTTCCTTTTTTACCCGGCTTCTTGGGCTTGCTTAAACCTTATTTTTAATGAGAGTTGAGCCGGTTAAACATTAAGGCAGATTGAGTAACAAATTGTAGTGAATATGAACAAGAACGAACTCGACAACAAGATTGTCATATATCAGACCGAAGACGGCAAAACCCAACTTGACGTGAAGTTGGAGAATGAGACGGTGTGGCTGACACAGGCACAGATGGTACAGTTATTTGATTCCAGCAAAGCCAATGTTAGTGAGCATATCAAGCACATTTATGAGGATGGTGAATTGGCTGCCGATTCAACTGTTCGGAAATTCCGAACAGTTCAAACGGAGGGCAAGAGACAGGTCGGCCGTAATGTGACCTATTATAACCTTGACCTCATTATCTCGCTTGGTTATCGTGTAAACACGAAGAGAGGTATTCAATTCCGTCAATGGGCCACAAGCGTATTGAGGGATTATCTCATCAAAGGCTACGCTATCAACCAGCGTATCCGTGAGGAGAACTACCAGCAGATGGTGCAATTGGTTCGCTCGATGGCGAGGACGGTGAAGTTGCAAGAACTCAGCAAGGAAGTGCGCAACGCCCTGCTTGATGTTGTTGTGGACTACACTTTCGCCCTTGACCGTCTTGACGATTATGATTACCAGCGGCTGAGCATACCAGAAAGCTCCACAGAGGAGAAGTTTCACGCTACATACGAAGGTGCAATGAAAGTCCTTGCAGAACTGCGAGAGAAATTTGGCGGAAGCGGACTCTTCGCAAACGAGAAGGACGACAGTTTCAAGAGTAGCATAGGCCAGATATATCAGACCTTTGGAGGTCAGGATCTTTACCCGACCGTAGAGGAGAAAGCAGCCATGCTCCTGTATCTTGTCACCAAAAACCACAGTTTCAGTGATGGCAACAAGCGTATTGCCGCTACCCTCTTTCTTTGGTTTATGAACGAGAACGGCATTCTCTATGACGATATGCACAATAAGCGAATTGACGATGCAACCCTTGTTGCCCTTACTCTGCTCATTGCCGAAAGCCGTCCTGAGGAAAAGGATACTATGATAAAAGTTGTCGTGAACCTTATCGGACATGCCAAATAACTTGTTAAGACATCTGTCAGTAGTCTTCCCGTCAATACTGATGGGTAACGACTTGAATCATAAGTTACTTTTATGTAGCCGTGACGCAATAGAACGAAGATGAAATCGTTATATTATACGGTTAAAGGTGGCCAGTGGCCACCTTTAACTGGTAATATTTCGAAAATATGAAGAAGTTAGACCAACTATATGCCACTTGGAAGAGCTTGCAGCCGTTAGAAAGTCGCAAGCAATATCTATTGAGCCAGCGGTTTACCGTTGACTATAACTTCAACAGCAATCACATGGAAGGAAACGCCCTTACCTATGGGCAGACAGAGCTGTTGTTGCTTTTCGGCAAAGTCAGTGGCGAAGGCGACTTGAAGGACTTCAATGACATGAAGGCCAGTCAGGTAAGTCTGAAGATGATGGAGGAACAGGCACATCTGAGCTCAATGCCTTTGACGCAGAACTTCATCCGTACACTCCACCTCACATTGCTGCGTGAGGACTATGAGGTTTACAGAACGCTGCCCGATGGCGAGCAGACAAGTTACACCATACATGCAGGAAGCTACAAGACCCGTCCTAACAGTGTGATAACCCGCTATGGTGACCGGTTTGATTATGCATCGCCGGAAGAGACACCTGCACTCATGACCGACCTCGTAGACTGGTATAATGAAGAAGAAACCCAAGGAGCGCTGACACCCGTCCAGTTGGCCGCCTTGTTCCATTACAGATACATCCGCATACACCCCTTCGAGGATGGCAATGGCAGAATAGCGCGACTGATGATAAACTACATCCTCGCCCGGCACGATTGGCCGATGGTGGTTGTAAGAAACCGCAATAAGAGTCAGTACATAGACGCTTTGCACCAGTCAGATGTCGCCATCGGTCCGACGCCCTCCGATGGAGCCCATGCCTCTTTTCAGCAGATAGGAGCGTTTGCCCGTTATTTTCAGAAACTTGTAACAACGGAACTTGAATATGACATCGACTTTGTCAAGGAGCAGTCTCCCAATGTCTGGTGGTATGACGGACAGAAGATTACGTTCCGCAGCAAGTCAACGCCTGTCATACTGAAGACCCTTAAAGACGATCCGGATATCACCATCGAGTCGTTAAGCCAAAAGGCAGGCATAGCCACTTCAGCTGTCAAAAAGCAACTTCGCCAGATGACGGACAAAGGCTATATAGAGCGGCGTGGTGAAGGTGGCGCTTGGTATGTGTTCGCCTCACCATCGGTGTAAAACATAATAGATTAGTGAAACAAAAAAGTCGGCTCTTTTTAGGGTCGGCTCTATTCTTAGCGTTCACAAAAATAGGAATTTAGTTTCAATTTTACAATATAACACAATAATAACTTATTGTCTATTAGGATATTTTAGAATTCCTATGTGGTCTGTAAGTGGCCTGAGGCAAATTCATCGATTTGAGAGAGCTTTGAGACACGCAGCAAAGCAAAACATCTTTTTCTCATCATCTTCAAAAAAACTTTCTGATTATTCCCTATCCTTAAGGCAAAAGGAAGGGTAACTATGGGCTTCAGCTGCCGAAGTTCTCGTATCTTCACCTTTTCGTTGCTCCCTTTCCCGACATTTTTTTTGCGTTTTCCTGTCGCATCGTCGTTTCGTTTCAGCTGCTTTTCAAGGGCGGCAAGGCTGGAAATACAAGGTTTTTCGGAAAAATACTACCCAACGGTGTGGAGATTTTTTAGAAAACCGAAGGCTTGACTTTTTTTTCCAAAGCCCGCTGCCATACCTTTGCACCAGCACGATAACGGTTGATGCCAAAAGGAAAGACCCTGTAAAGGAAAGAAAATCAGAGCGGCAAATGAAAATAGAAACTTCGCGGAAGTTTTTGGACTGCACGATTATCGCAAACTCATTTCTGAGAAATGGATACAATTACTGTCTTGCAAATGTTTTTAGGAAAATGGAAATCGCATACAAGAATGGCAAAGCCTTCAGAGAAATTCCGATGAAAGAAGAGTATGGCTTGTCCGTGCTTCTTGCATCGGGTTTTCTCCAAGGCTGTGCTGCCAAGCATGAAAGTGGTCGTTGAGGTTTACATCAATGACTTCTTTCTTGCGGTGGAGTATGCAAACAAAATGGTACGGCAAATCAAGGAATGGCGTTTCTTTTGATAGGTTAGCCGCAACCGACAAAAAGAAGCACTTTTCCTCATGCCGTACTACTAAGACATGAAAGGGTGGCGTGCCACTGTTTCATGTCGTTTGGATTGTGCGATGAAAATGGAACTGCGAGTTGTGGCTATAAAAGTTAGCCGTTGTCAGCACGGCAAACAAAGAAAAGTCCTTGGCAGTATAGTCTTGAAGTCTTTCAAGGCATACCGCCAAGGATTTTTCTTACTGTGCCATAGTCGGGGAAAGTTAGTCTGAGGAACGATGACTGTCTTTCTGCGACGACGACTGAGTCTTATAGTGGATATTCTAAAGGAGAGAAAAGCTAACGAATAAAAATACGTATTTCCTGAATTTAATTCAATAATGTTGCTTATGTAGCAATTATTTCAGACATAAACAATGCTATCGAGAAAGGAGTTCTATCATACGACCTTCTACTCTCTTTTTGGTAAAGTCTTGTGGACTTTATTTCCTATGAACACATGCGGAAAGTCAATGCCCGTTTCTATGTCTGTAAAACTTGCCGTTAAATAGGTTTTCGGTAGCTAGTTTATGCTTGACATGTTTGACAGAAGGTATGCAACATTATCGTTTTTTAACTTAAAGGTATGTTCGAAGGTACTATTTCCTCCTTTTAAGTCGAAAGACAACATGGTTCCATTTTGAGATATATGGTATATTCCTTTCATAATTGGTATGTCATTATATTTAAACTGCATGTTATTATAGCTAAAAGCGTAACATATGCTATCCTCACTTGCAACCAATACGAATAAGCTATTTGACCTTATATTGAGATGGTTTCCTTCCTCCTTTTCAAAGTTCAACGTAAGAAATGGGAAAATCACATTTACCTCAATGCTACATGACTCGTTCGTGATTTTATCTCGTACGAAGATGTTAGTAGTACCTATTTCCTTGCCGATAAGAGTGATTTTATGTTTGTCATTCTGAGCTGTAGCAATGTCCACTTTGTCGTTTCCTTCAACAATAATGTTTCCACTGCCACCAGTTATTATGAGATTTGTCGTATCACCCAAGGATACCTCTGCATAATTTTCTATAGTCAGAGGCTGATACTCATTTTCTTTATTGCTCTTACATGCAAAGAAGCATAACGTAACTAAGATAACACTTAATATGCTATATATTTTCATAATTTTATAATATATGATAAAGAGGGAGCGTCTTGTATAACGCATCCTCTTAGCTGGTTATTTTATTTCTTTCTTACATTAGTATAGACGTTCGCAAATTTCTTATTCATTTCTTTATGCACAGTTAATTACATGAGTAAACAAATGAAGACAAGTCTAAATTGAGAATGTGTTAGCCCAGAGAAACTGATATTGTAAATCAATTTTCTGGACTAATACCCAATTGTCAGTTAAATATCATTGCTTATCCTTCCATTTGCATGTGAAGTCAGTTTGCCGTAGTTTAATCTTGGCCAATAGATATGATGAAGGATTATTTTAACCTATAATGAAGTTCTACAGGAGTGGTGCCAGAAACTTCACGAATGAACTTGTTGTTAACAAATAATTGTATAGTTATCGTTGCCTTCTTGTCTTCCTTGCATGTAACAATCAATTCAGTGGAGTAACTCTTAGTATAAAAAGTCGTTTCATAATCGTTTATTGCAATTACAGGGGTATCGCCGCCATCCCAGATGCTCATGTGAGCTATGGGATTATTATTGTGGACTTTATATTTCACACAGTTCACTTGATCCTCCATGTCTTCCGTGTCTTCACAAGATATATTTATCGACATGAAAAGAATGCAGAATGAAAATATTATTAACTTTCTGATAGTATTCATCTTCTGTTATATTTTGCCTTATATTTTTTCATAAAAGTCCCGGAACTGCTTCTCTGATATAGCTGTGTTTCCTATCCTCTCTAGTTCATCATCAGCCTGCAAAGCTATCTCGTGTAGAGTATTTACTCCCAAAGCTTCGACCGATTTTATTTTCTCTCCTTCGGTTTTATTTTCAAGAGATTGTCTATAAGAAAGTAGTGACTCCGAGTCTTTGAATCTCAAAGCCACTTGTCCCATCGTATTCGAGGCTCTTGTTTGAAGATTAACAATTTTCCCATGACTTACCATGACAGTAGATACTGCTGGTAAGGAGTTTGCTGTCTTGAAAGGCAGTTGTTCGTCGTTTTCACATGCTGTCAGCATAATGACAAACAACAGAGCCATAAAGAGTTTTTTTATCATAAAATTATTCTTGGTATTTTTTGTCTTTTACTCCCTAAGACTTAAAAAAAGCATTATTACTTACTCGCTTTTCTTTTTTTAACATTTATTTTTTACCTTTGTACTCAGATCCAGTAAGTGATTTTGAGAAAGATCAGTCATTAGAAGAAACGCGTATGTCTATATCAGATGAAATAGAAGACCTTTTCAAGGACAACTATGATGCCTTGTGTATGTTCTCCATGCACTATGTTGGAGATATTTACACAGCAGAAGATGTTGTCATGGATAGTTTTCTCAAGCTTTCTGAAAAGATAAAGGACGGGGAAGAAATCATTGCCAAGAAGCATTACCTGTATCAAATCGTGAGGAATGAAAGTATTGACGTGGCACACTATAAGAACATTAAAACAGAGATTGATGATTCTGCCATTCATTCGGAAGATATCGACGACTGGTCCGAGCTAAGTGAGCGGGAGGCAAAACTGTGGAAAGCAATCGACTCTCTTCCGCAAATCCGCCGTGAAGTATTGCTCATGAGTAAACGTGATGGCATGAAGAATGTCGAGATAGCCAGTAGTCTTAACATTTCCGTAAGGACCGTGGAGTCTCATCTCTACAAGGCTTATCGTGCTCTTAGGGGAAAGGCGCATGAGATATATGTTATGATATTCTTTTAATAACGATAAACACGAAGACATGAAAAAGAATAAGGAAGACGAGCTGCAATTTGTAGTCGACCACTATAAGACTGGGCATAAGAATGTTGATAATGCCTGGAAAGAGTTTAAAGGCATGTCTGGCATCACACAGCCAGGCTCACGCAAGCGTCTTCTCGTGGCTGCATCCATTGCCTTTGCGGCTGTCATGACAGTAGCTGCCACCATGTTTGTCGTAAGAAGCTTTGGCAACGGTTCTCCGAAATCATCACCAAACACCGAGAGAGCATTACCTGATACCGTGTCAAAGGCAAAGACCGACACTGTCAAAACCAAGAAAGGACCCGTTGTATTCCATTTTGACCATACACCTGTCAATGCGGCAATCAGAAAAGTGTCTGACTATTACGGAGTCCGTCTGGCAGCGAGCGATACCACGAAGATGGTGACTGGAGAGATAGAGGCACATGATGTTAATGAGGCAATAGACATGCTGGAGGCCACACTTGGCATAGAAATAACTAAAAGATGAGGAGTGTCGTACTTTATATCCTCCTGCTTTTCTGCTGTCTGAAATTATCGGCGCAGAAAAGCAGCGTCTACAGCGAAATGCTTCGGCTGCAAAACATCCATCATGTACATTTCCTCTACAAATCAGACCTTAACCTTAGTATCAATTACAACGGACGTGACATTAAAACATTAACTCTCCATCAAGCTCTCGATGAAGTATTCAGAAAGAGTGGCATCAACTATAGTATCCACGGCTCGAATATCCTGCTGACACAAGGACAAAAAACGGTTACAGCTAAGCCTTTGATAGAGAGGCACGTCCTGAAAGGTATTGTGCGGGACTCTCTTGGTGAGCCGTTGGTCAATGTGTCGATTTATGACAAAGTATCACATACCGGAACATTGAGCAATGAACAGGGCGTTTATACGCTGATACTAATAAAAGGCGTGCACGTTTTAGACGTGTCGTGGTTCGGACAGAGACAGAAAAGTTTCAGTATAAATATCAAGAAAGACACGAGGCATGACCTCGTCATCAAAGGCTCAATGGAACTCGGTGAGGTCGTAGTAAGCAGAGATCTTAACTCACCACTGAATACTACTCAAACAGGAAAGTTGACCCTACGGCCAGAGGACATCAATACAGAGTTCTCCCTACTCAGCTCGCCTGATCTTGTGAAAACCTTGCAGCGTATCTCTGGGGTAGCACAAGGTACGGAACTCTCTGGTGGACTTCTCGTACATGGCGGAAGTCCTGATGAGAATCTGTTCCTGCTCGACGGCACGCCTGTTTATCAGACCAACCACTCGTTTGGTCTTTTTTCCGCTTTCAACTCAGACATCATCAAGAACATTGATTTCTATAAGTCAGGTTTCCCAGCAAGATACAGTGGACGAATTTCGTCCATAACCGATGTTAGGACTAGAGACGGCAGCATGACAGAGCATCATGGGTCTTTCTCTTTAGGACTCATAGACGGAAGACTCCAGTTTGAGGGTCCAATCATAAAAGGCAGAACATCTTATAACATAGCGCTGAGGAGGAGTTGGATAGACCTCTTGCTGTTGCCGTCATTCGCAATAATCAACCACTCAAAGAACGATGGAAGTAAATTTAGATTTACTTATGCGTTTCACGATTTCAACGCTAAAGTGACGCATCTGCTCAGCCGTAACAACAAACTGTGGCTTAGTTTGTATTCCGGTATGGACAACTATTGCATAAAGGATGTGGACGCTTGGTATGACTATCAGACTACGACGGACAACAAGTTTCGCTGGGGCAATCTTAACGCAACCTTGGCAGGCGATTTCCAACTTTCTAACCGGCTATCAAACAATACGTCATTCATAGCTTCTTACAGTTACACCAACCAGAGCATGAATGAGGATGATATTTATTATCCCGAGCCAGACATTCGATTTCGTAACAGTCTTGACATTAGCCACAACAAGACCAAGATGCTTGACCTCGGAATAAAGACCGACTTCACTTTCTTTCCCCACCCTAAGCATACCCTTCGCTTTGGCGGCGCGTTCACGGTGCACTGGTTTAATCCTCAGACCGTGATGCAGTCGTTCTATTTCGGGGACCCAAGCGAGCATGTCGATACGACTGATGTGTCGGGACACACGAGGCTGTCCTCCGTTGAAGCTCAGTTGTACACCGAGGATGACATTGTGCTAAACCGCTGGATTAACGCCAACGTGGGTACGAGCTTCACATTCTATCACGTGTCAGACAAGACATTCCATTCTTTTGACCCGAGGCTGTCGATACGCTGGCACCCGGTGACTCCCTTGACATTCAAGATATCTTATACCCACATGTCGCAGAGCATTCACCGTATTGCAAGTACATTCCTCGATATACCATCTGACTTTTGGGCGCCGTCCACTGCCGTAATTCCACCCGTTAGATCACATCAGGTTGCCGCTGGAATATATACGCAGGTTAGCCCAGGGTTCACTTTTTCCCTTGAAGGCTATCTCAAATGTTCAGACAATCTGCTGCAATACCGACACTGGATGGGCTTGCAGCCTCCTGCCGCCTTCTGGGAACAGAATGTGACGCAAGGACGCGGTAAGGCTTATGGCATAGAGATGGAGGCACAGTATCGAATGCGACGGCTGACCGCGCAGATGGCTTACACCCTATCGTGGACTAATCGTAAGTACCCTGAGCTATACGACGGATGGTTTTACGATCAGTTCGACAACCGTCACAGACTGAATACGACAATACGATACGCAATGACGAATAGAATCTCAGTGTTCGCCGCCTTGACATTGAGGAGCGGTAATCGTGTGTCGTTTCCTACGGCTTCTGCCGTTAACCCACGGATGCCTGTAGATGACGACAATCATGAACTGACTTACATTTACAGTAAGCCCAACGGCTTGTCGCTGCCTCTCTACCACAGGCTGGACTTAGGTTTCAACTTCAAGCATACCACGAGAAAGGGTCATGAAGCTATCTGGAATGTCAGCGTATATAATGCCTACTGTCATCTGAACACCATATATGCCAAAGTAAGACAGGCCAACGACGGAAGCATAGCGGCAAAAGCAAAGGGCTACATCCCTATCATCCCATCGGTAAGTTATACTATAAAGTTCTGAACGAAATGACGAAACAAGTACCATTCTTCATACTTATCACGCTCTGCATACTGACGTCTTGCGGTGACAACATCGACATCCGTCAAGGGGAGACTCCCAAGTTTGTCATCTACGCCTTTCCAAGCGCAAGCGACACCATTCCAATAACGATTTCCGTTACTAAACCGGCTGGTCATAAAACACCAGCCCTCTCACATGCAACGATAGGTGTCACGTGCCTAATCAACGGCAAGGTAGATGAGATAAAGTTTGCCGACTCGTCTAATGTCTCCGGCCTGCCTGTGCTTACCTATTATGCCATTGGTAAGCACAAGACAGGTGACAGGGTTAGAGTGTCTGTTGAACCAGCAAGTCATCAAGATGGCTTAGACTTGACAAAGGCGTGGGGGGAGACAAAAATACCAGAGTCACCATCCATTGACAGCATTTCCATGGATACCATATTCCATAAAGAAGATGACTATACTAGACTTAAGGTATCGTTCAACAAAACTCATGGCGTACAATATTACGCCGCAAGGGTCAAAGGAATGGAGTATTTCGAGTCGGTCAACTCTATAAGCTGTGTGTCTGAGGAAATAGAGACAAGTCTTGAGCCTTTGCTTAACGGACTGACAGACACTGAGCTTAACTTTGGCACAAAGAACGACTTCTATCATTTGATGTATGTCTTTGATTCGTCCCAAGTGACATCGCAGGCGGTGACATTGCATTTGTGTGTCCTTGAACAGGCATACGCTTCGGCTTATCGCGTCGAACTATTCTCACTATCACCGGAGTTTTATCATATGCTGAAGTCAATCAATGACATAAATAATAATGATATAGGAGCTCATGGTCTTGCTTTCATCCAACCAACATACACCAATATATCAGGTGGCTATGGCTGCGTTGCGGGATACGGATGCGTGAAATCTGCATGGCTTAGATAAGAAAGCTAAAGTTTTCCACTTGCCATTTTACTGGCTCCCGCAAATAATCACGCGTTGCAAAATGTGACAGATGACCGATTAACATTTTGTAAAAAAGGTATTGTTCTGTGTCAATGCGTAACTACAGCCTCGGAAGTGACAAAATGTTCAAAATAGCCTCGAGTTCACTGATGGCTTGTGTGTCTTGCATAAGATCTTCCATGACGTCGGCTACGTTGATACAAAGATTTATGGCCAACACGTTAAGTAGATTCTTGAGCTTTAATGATATTATATAAAACAGATGATGAAGGGTAAAGAAAGCATGATATAAACCTGAGTATCAGTGACGTTTCTGAGGGTATGCGTGTTCGCAAAGTATTCGTTTTTGAGCATGAAAAAAGAAGTTACGTTGTCGTAACTCCTTGATTTTCAGTGTAGCGGAGGTGGGCCACGATCCCACGACCTCCGGATTCTGTATCAGGAGCCAAGCGCTTAAGGTAATGGCGTGTTAATTCGCGAGCTGAATAAGCAAAGTTATTCAGACGCAACTTACTCTTACCATCTTCCAGATTCTTCAATGCCGCCTCTAACAAGTCTTTTTCAAAACTTGTCTTCAAATACGGTAATATAGATTATTTTAATTTATCCATAGTTCAAATACAATATCTATCTAATATTTATTCTCTCTTCCCCTCCATCTTATCTATAAATGTTTCGTAGATGAGAGGATAAGCATCACTTGCGTTAAACGAGATGCCTGGACGCAGAAGGGATTGCATGTCGTTGGTAAACTCAGGATCTGCCATCTTCTCTTGCATGTTATTGACAAACTGCTTGTAAGACGGAGCCTTGTCAACCACAAACTCCATATACTTCTTGTAGCACAGAAGGACTTTGTCAACATCCACATCCTTTCGCTGTAAGGCAATATAAAGGTCAAAGAGGTCGCGGCCTTTCTTGCGCTGGTAAAGGGCACGAAGTTTGGTACCCAGCAATTCCTCGAAATGATAGGTCGTCAACTCGGCTTCGCCAGTGAACCATGAATTCTCCACTTTGAACGGAATCTTTATCAGCCCAAGTACGTTGAAATGTTCGAAGCAATTGATTTCAACTTTCAGACGTATCTGTACAGTTGGCGGTATTTCAGACTCCATACGGAACAACATAGTATTATTGTATCGTTTCTGCTTAGTTACCCTGTCTGGCAGCCAATCAAGCACTTCGCCCAGTCGGTACATGATAGGCTTGATAGGTCCAGGAGTAATCTGAACCAAATCAATGTCCTCACTATAACGTGGCTGAGGTGAAAGATATAGCTTATGTAAGGCAGTTCCTCCTCGGAATGCCAACTGCGATGCAAGGAATTCATCGCTAAAGATGGAAACCAAGGCACGACATATAATCAGATCTTGCTCTATCTGCGCATTATCTATCCATGGAGCATGTTCGCTCCACTGCTGTATCGCTGTTCTATTAATCATATATCGTCTGTTTCTATTTCTACGTTTACGTTTATCTTCCATCGACTATCTCTGGATGATGGATTATCTTCTGCCGATGTGCTCAAAGATTGATATTTAAGATACCCCAAAGATGCTCGAAGCTGTTCATACAAGTCATCTGCCAAGTTCTTGTCCTCAACGACATTTTCAAGTATATAGCCAAGTCGTTGCCATACAACCTTTTTCACATAAGTTGCAAGTGGCGCAAACTGCTTATTAATGTCAATCTGCTCTGAAAGCTCTTCAAGTATGGTGGCGACTCGCGACAATCCACCCACATGTTGCTGATACTGCACAAGGTCTGCGGCGGTTAGAAGAGGATTTGATATACGGATAGTTCCCGTTTCAGTATTCTTTGTAATCAGGGCTTCCTCTGGCAGTCCATCCCGATAATACCAATCAATGGTTACATTACGAGTAGAGACTGTCCTACGCTTAGGGAAAGTCGTCATTACAGAGAATTGCTGGGGACGTTGATGAGCAGCGCCAAGTAGCTCTGCTGCACTAAGCATACATACATAGTAAGGCTTTTGCAAGTAAGACATTAACTGATCAATATAATAGGTTGCTGGCACAGATCCACGCAACACATATTGAGTGGGAATAATAACGTAATACCCTCTATATACACTGGCTATAGTCTTGTTTGAACTAAGTCTGGAAAGTTCATTTTGAAGAATCTGTTCTGAAGAGCACAAGTCAGCAGCCCTTACATCCTCAACAGAAAACGTAGGAAAACCATGAATAGCTCTATCTTCAATCCACTTTTGTAATGTCATACTGAGTAATTTTGGTGCAAATATAATAAAAAAAATATTAGCTTTGTACTGTTTTCGCCTAGAATCACTCTGTTTTATAAAATTTTATCTCCAAATTCGCATCTTTATCGAATTTGGAAGCAAAATACACGCATATAACTCTAAATATGAGATATGATAGCCGTCCAAAAGAAAGAGAAGCCAATTATTCTGTTTGATAGCACAACCCTTGGCAAGTTCAACATAGAAGTGCAATCGGTGGACATGTATAATCTAAATAATCTATACCTGAAAACACCGAGGGACCAAGGGGCGAGAAGCCCCCATAAGCGATCTTGAACGTCAGAAGAGATTAGCAATGCATAAAAAAAGGAAAGGGAAAACGCTTTCTCCCTAAAATCAACTATATTTGCATTGCAATGTACAAACATTTGATTTCGGAACAAAGGTACGCAAATTATTTAATGCTGCAAAAGGATATGTCCCAAAAAGATATTGCAGCTGCTATTGGGGTAAGCCCTCAACTATTACAAGGGAGCTATCGTGACTATAATAGACAGAAGCACAGACTGGCTGGTCATGAGAAAACTGCCCCATGGCAAAGATGCAAATGAGGCGGCCAAGACGATAGTACACCTGTTGGAACCATACCGGATATGGATAAAGACCATCACCACAGATAACTGAAAGCAGAAAACGGTGAGACCATACGGGTGAGGCAATGCACTGAGGCGGA
>ERZ780151.690-NODE-690-length-31083-cov-2.302501_pt1 | contig 31083 bp, 17 predicted proteins | sample MGYA00510983_ERZ780151 | MGnify/ENA primary metagenome ERZ780151 (study PRJEB29588, sample SAMEA2144623) | human gut metagenome | biome: human gut; feature: human-associated habitat; material: faeces | place: Denmark | collected 2008/2010 ... | reverse complement strand
TCGACATGTCAGACTCCGTGAAAATACCGACTGTGAGTTGAAACAAACAGATTTTCTGAAAAATACCCAACAGCAAAAAGCGGATGATACTTTCTGACTCGCATGCGGTTCCCTTGCGCATAACGGTTGCTATTGGGTATTTTTTTTGTTATAATGGGCGCAAGTGGGGAGATCTTCAGAGCGAAGAAAAGGGGAAAAGAACACATGAAGGAGCAACAGAAGAAAAAAGCAGCGCCGGTACTGGTCGTACTGATTCTGATCGTGCTAGTCGGTGCAGCAGGCGTTGGTTCATTTTTGATAAACCGATATAAACCCGGAACCGAATACATGGCCGGGAACGAATATTTTAACCTGACAGACGAAAACAGCGTTGCGCTGATCCAGAACGGAGAACTTCTGGAAGAGCAGGCCGTCCTTATCGGAGGAGAGCCGTATGCGGCGTACACATATGTAGAATCCCAGCTGAACAGCTGCTTCTACTGGGATGAAGAAACAAAAGGAATCCTGCTTACAACGAGCGGCGGCGTGCAGACACTGCTTCCGGGCGATGCGGCCGTTGCCAAAACACCGGGCGGACAGCCTGCCGTACAGCAGGAGAGCGACGGAACGGTTTACATTTCGCTGGATGTCGTAAAAGAATACACAGATCTCGACTATGCATATTACAGCGATCCCAACCGTGTTGTAATCCGGAATGAATGGGACGGAGTGGAGCAGGCGACGGTACAGTCAGACACCGCGCAGGTGCGCCAGAAAGGCGGCATCAAGAGTCTGATTCTTGCGGATGTACAGAAGGGTGACACCCTGCTGTATCTGGAAAATCTGGACAACTGGTGCAAAGTCATGACGGCGGACGGCTATACCGGCTACATCCAGACAGAGGATATCTCCGAGCCGGAGGCCATCGAAGCGCGGACGGCAAAGAAAGATTCCTATGAAAGAATTACACGGGATCACAAAATCAATCTGGTCTGGCATCAGAGCACATCGACCGAGTCGAACGACGCGATGGCAGAGATGACAGCAGAAATGACCGGCGTGAACGTGATTTCACCGACCTGGTTTTCCGTGACAGACGAAACCGGTACGATTTCCAGCCTTGCGAGCGCCGATTACGTGAAACTGGCGCATGAAGCGGGACGGGAAGTCTGGGGATTGATTGATAACTTTAATGAAGCATTTGACGAAACAACCGATCTTGCCTACGCATCCGTGCGCAGCAGAATCATTGAGCAGCTGCTCGCCGAGGCAGCATCGTGCGGCATGGACGGCATCAACGTGGATTTCGAGAATCTGAAAGAGGCCGGAATCCCGCATTACCTGCAGTTTCTGCGGGAACTGACGAGCGCGGCGCATGCACAGAATCTTGTGGTGTCGGTCGATACGCCGGTACCGCAGGCTTACACGATGTATTATCAGCGTGGCGAGCAGGCAAGATTTGTGGACTATATGATTGTCATGGCCTATGACGAGCATTTCGCGGGAAGCGAGGAGGCAGGCTCTGTTTCATCCCTCCCGTTCGTACAGCAGGCCGTGGAGGAGATGACGCGGGTGATGCCTGCCGATCAGGTGATCTGCGGAATCCCGTTTTATACCCGTGTCTGGACGGAAAAGTTCGGACAGAGCGCCATTACCAGCGAGGTGCTGGGCATGGATGGCGCCAAAAACTATGCCAAAGAGAATCAGATGACAGAAACCTGGGATGCATCCCTTGGCCAGAATGTGGCAACGGTAGAAACTTCCGATGCCAGATACACGATCTGGATGGAGGATGAGCAGTCCATGGAGGAAAAACTGAAAGTGATCCAAAGCGCTGATCTCGCCGGAGTGGCAGAGTGGAAGCTCGGATTCGAGTGCGCAGACGTCTGGAGTCTGATTTCAGAATATATTGAAACAAACAGTTGACGAGGAGTCCGGGAAGGATAAGGGGAATGATAAAAGCCCGGGCACGAAGGAGGAGTATACATGTCAGAAAACAATCACGAAGAATTATTTAAAACAACGCTGATGGGCGGTTTCGATAAGGACGATGTCATGACGAAAGTGCAGAACCTGAAAGATCAGGCGTATGCCGCTCAGAAGAAACTGGAAGCAAAGATCGAGGAAAAAGAGCAGGAAATCGAGAAGCTGAACCGCAAGATCCGCGAGCGTGAGGATAAAATCGAGGAGCTCGAAAAAAATATTCATGAGAAATACCAGAGCTATATCGACAATTATGACAGCATCAGCGGCCTTGTGTTTGAGGCACAGGTGAAAGCGAAAAAACTGACACAGGAAACAGAGGAGAGCTGCAGAAAGCTAAAAGAAGAGACCGAGGAAGCCTGCCGCCGGAAAACCGAAGAAACGGACGAGTCCTGCCGCGAGAAAACGGAGGAAACGGATGAGGCGTGCTGCAAAAAGAAAGAGGAGACAAACGAGTCCTGCCGGAAACAGAGGGAGGAGACAAAGGAATCCTGTGCAAAGCAGCGCCGCGAGACGAAGGAACAGTGCGAATACATGGTAGAGAGCGCACGTCAGAAGGGCGAGGAACTGGCTGCTGTTTATGAAGAAAAACTGCAGGCCGAAGCAGAAGAAATCCAGAGCCATATGGACGCGGAACTGCAGAAAGCCAACACCAGATACCAGAAGATTTACGCCGAGATGGAAACCATGACAAGTGTACTCGAGAAGAACCGCAGAATTTTTGAGGAGACTTTTGCCGGCATCGAAAAAATGCGTGAGGAGATGAAACGTTCTGCGTCGGAAGTGGAAACCTTCATGAAAGATCCGGTAAAAAGTATCTTTCCCGGAGAGGCAAAAGAAACAGCCGCAGAGCCAGACCGTGAAGATACCGCAGAAGAAGCAGAGGAAGAAGACGAAATCGTCGAAAATTCCGCAGTCATCGATTTCGAAAATGAGCCGGATTATCTCGATGATGACAACGACGAAGAAGAGGATGAAATCCCGAATCGCGCGCATGATGAAGAAGATGAGGAAGAGTAACCGGAAGCAATAAGAGTTGTAACCTGCCCCGATGCTGCATAAAATGACCAAGAAAGGAAATTTGCAGCAGGGGGCTTTTTATTTGGAAAAAGGGAAAAAACTGGAATGGCTGATGGCGGTGATTCTGCTTTCGGCGGCGTATGTTCTGTCCCGCGAGGGCGCACGGCTGGTGGCAGCACAGAAGGCAGCCACAAAAGTAGTGGTGCTGGACAGCGGCCACGGCGGCGACGATCCCGGCAAAATCGGGGCAAACGGTGTCAAAGAAAAGGACATCAACCTTGCGATTGCCCGTCTGCTGAAAAAGAAGCTGGAAAAGCAGGGAATCCTTGTGGTGATGACGCGGGAAGGGGAGGATGATCTCTCCGATCCGGGAGCCGTGAATGCGAAAGTGCAGGATCTGCAGCGGCGCGTGCAGCTGATTCATAAAAAAAAGCCGGACTGTGTGATCAGCATTCACCAGAACAGCTACCCGGATGCGGCGGTCAAAGGGGCGCAGGTGTTTTATTATACGGATTCAAAAGAAGGCGAAAAACTGGCGCTCTGCATGCAGGCTGCACTGGTCGCGGGGCTCGATCCGGCGAATCACAGGAAAGCCAAGGGAAACAAAACGTATTACATGCTGAAGAAGACAGACGCAGTGCTGGTGATCTGCGAGTGCGGATTCCTCTCAAATCCGGAGGAGGAAGCGCTCCTGAACACAAAGGAGTACCAGAAAAAGGTGGCGGATGCACTGTGTGACGGCGTTTTAACGTATCTGGGAGAAAAGAAGAATGGCAAAGAGAAGACACAGACGAAGACGGAAGAGACCGCTGCGGGCGCTGCTTTCGCTTATGCTTGCCCTGCTGGCGGCTTATCTGGTATTCGGAGAATTTGATGAGAGCGATCCCGCGCAGAACGGAAGCGGAGCGGACAGCAGCACTGCTTCACAGACGGCAGACGAAAACAATGGTCTGTCAGAGAATGGCGCAACACAGTTTCAGGCGGAAAATACAGATGAGGAGGAGCTGGCGAAGCGGTATTATTACAGCCAGCTCGATGAAAACAGACAGATGATTTACCGCGAACTGGTGCAGGGAATCGCGGAACACCAGGAAACCATCATCACAAAAGGCGGCGATCCCGATGTGACGGCGGAGGTTTACGGATGGGTCTATATGGATTACCCGGAGTACTGCTGGATCAACGGAGCATCACATGTCACGGGATACGGTGAGCCGAAAAACTACTGCGAGGTAGTTCCGGAATACACGATTCCTGCGGAGGAGATCACAGGCCGCCAGACCCAGATCAAAGGGGCGGGAAACGATTTCTTAAGTGATATCGACCGTTCGATGGATGACTATGGGAAGATCAAGGCTGTCTTTGAAAAATGTATCCGGCAGATTGATTATGTGAAAGATGCGCCAGAGAATCAGACACTCTACAGCGGACTTGTGAACGGACAGACGGTCTGCGCAGGCTATGCCAGAACGTTCCAGTATCTGATGAACCGCCTGGACATCCCGGTCATTTATGTGACGGGAACGACAGACACCGGCGAGGCGCACGGCTGGAATATCGTAAAGTGCGGAGACAATTATTACAACGTCGATGTAACCTGGGGCGATCCGGTATTCGCAGAGGGCGAGAGCGGCGAGTACAATCTGCCGGACGACCTGATCTACTACGATTTTCTCTGCGTTTCCGATGCGGAATTTTCGGACACGCATCAGGCGGATGCGAATCTGCCGCTCCCGGCGTGCAATGCAGATGACCTCGAGTATTACCGCCAGATCGGCCGGTACATGGATACATTTGATGCGACGCAGATTCTGTGGGAAATGGAGACGGATATTGAAGAGACAAAAGAGTATTCCGAATTTAAATTTGCCACCGATGATTTGATGGCACAGGTCATGGAAGCCCGACCGGAGCTTCTCGATAAGGCTTCCGGCTATCTTTGCAGCTATTACGGACTCGGGTCCGTAAAATATACATACAGCGAGGATACGGCGACAAGAAAGCTGATGGTATTCTGGCAATATAAAGGAGAACCGAGTGAATGACGGTTCTCCTTTAAAAATATCCGGAAACAGAATGTCGATCAGCTCGCGCTCGCGAAACTCGATGGTAATCAGGCACGGATAAGGGAGTTCGGAAACCTGTGAAACACTCACAAGATCCTGACGGACGGTGATGGAATGATCCGTGACATCGGTAACCTCTGCGACCCAGGCGGCATGCGGGATCGTCAGATGTTCCGCAATCGAAGGGCCGATCACCTGAATACCCTGCGCCGGCGTTAAGAATATCCCCCGTGGGGGCTTGTGAAAAAGGCCGATTTTTGGTAGAGTAAAGGGATATTTGAGCGGTTGGAAAACGGCCGCGCCGGGAAAGTTAAGAAAAAGAAGAAAGAAGCGGAAGATATGGAACAGGAATTATTACAGGAAATTGCCTCCTACTGGGGAACCCGTGCGGAGGGGTATTCTGAGGTCAATGAAAAAGAACTGGCGGGAAGCCAGAGAGAAGCGTGGCTGCATGTATTAGAGGAGCAGTTTCCAGAGAAAAAGAAAGAAGAGATGAAGATTCTCGATATCGGAACCGGTCCGGGATTCTTCCCGATGATTTTGTCGGAGGCAGGTTATACGGTGACGGCTGTTGACTACACGGAGGAGATGCTGGAAAAGGCGAAAGAGAATCTGGGAAAATATACGAAATACGGTCTGGAGCGCGTGACGCTGCAGCGGATGGATGCACAGAATCTGGAGTTTGCGGATGAGACCTTTGATGTTGTCATTTCCAGAAATCTGACCTGGAATCTGGAAAAGCCGGAGCAGGCATACCAAGAGTGGATGCGTGTCCTGAAACCGGGCGGCGTGTTGCTCAATTTTGATGCGAACTGGTACGGTTATCTCTATGACGAGGAGAAAAAAGAAGCGTACGAGGCAGACCGGAAGAAAGTGGAAGAGCAGCAGCTCGACGACCATTATCTGTGCACGGACATTGACCGCATGGAAAATATTGCGCGCCAGGTGCCGCTCTCTGCGATGGAACGGCCGGCGTGGGATACGAAGGTGCTCGAATCCCTCGGCGTCTGTTCCATCCAGACCGATTCCGAAATCTGGAAGCGCGTCTGGAGCGAGGAAGAGAGACTGAACTATGCATCGACACCGATGTTTCTGGTGCGCGCGGAAAAAAGCGCAGAGCAGTCCTTCCAGCTTGGTGATGTGACCGTCCGCCGCGGCGAAAAATATCAGGGGGATATCTCCTTTGCGAATGGGGATATCGTGCTTCCGGGAACGATTATCTGTGGAAAACTTCCGGGAAAAACAATGCTGATCACCGGCGGCGTTCATTCCGGGGAATACGTCGGCATTCAGGCGTGTGTGGAACTGGGAGCGGAGCTTCAGCCGGAAAAAACGGTTGGAACGATCGTGATTTTAAAGGTCTTAAACCGTCCTGCTTTTGAAAACCGTGCGGGCAGTCTCGGACTTTCCGATGGCAAAAACCTGAACCGTGTATTTCCGGGCAATCCAAACGGAACCGAGATGGAGCGGCTGGCGTGGGCCATTACGAAAGAAGTTTATCCGAAGGTGGATTATTATATTGATCTCCACAGCGGCGATGATTTCGAAGCATTGACGCCGTATGTCTATTACGCCGGAAAAGCGGCGCAGGAGGTGACAGAAGTTTCGCGGAAAATGGCGGAGCAGGTGGATGTTCCGTACATGGTGCGTTCCATGGTGTCATCAGGCGGAGCGTACAACTACGCGGCGTCCAAGGGCATCGCGAGCATCCTCTTAGAGCGCGGCGGCATGGGAGCCTGGACTTCCGAGGAGGTCAATTCCGACAAGCGTGATGTGCGCAATATCTTAAGCAGCCTCGGCATGTATCAGATCCGCCGCGATGTGCGGAACTACGTGCCGATGGAGGTGACGGATGTCTGCTATCAGGCGGCTTCCGAAGACGGCCTCTGGTATCCGGCGGCAAAACCGGGCGATATGGTTGCAGAGGGCGCACTGCTCGGAACGATCCGTGATTATAATGGAAAACTCCGTGAGACGTGCCGTGCCGAGTACACCGGTGTGGTGCTGTACCAGACGGGCAGTCTGCAGGTAACAGAAGGGGGCCCTGTCGTTGCTTACGGAAGAATTGTGCGCGAGCCGGAGTACGACGACCATAAAGAGCAGATTGTCCATTACTGGGAGAAGCGGAGCGAGAGCTTTTTAGAGCAGAGACGCTCCGAACTTGCAAACCCGATTGCGAAGCGCTGGATGAAAGAGATTGAAAAACAGATCCCGGCGGGAAGACGGTTAAAGATCCTTGATGTGGGCTGCGGAGCCGGATTTTTCTCGATCCTGCTGGCAAAAGAGGGCCACGAGGTCTTCGGCATCGACCTGACACCGGAGATGATTGAGAATGCAATCCAGCTTGCCGAAGAAGAGAATGCCGACTGCTGCTTCCAGGTCATGGACGCGGAAAATCCGATGTTTGCGGATGAAACGTTCGATGTTGTCATTTCCCGAAACCTGACGTGGACGCTGCCGAATGCGGAGCATGCTTACGGCGAGTGGATGCGTGTGCTGAAAACGGGCGGTGTGCTGCTGAACTTCGATGCCAATTACGGAAAAGAAGATGTTGCCGATACGAAGGGACTTCCGGAGGCGCATGCCCATTTCAAGGTTGGAAACGAGATGCTCGAAGAGTGCGAACGGATCAAATCACAGCTCCCGATCAGCCGCAAAAACCGGCCGGCGTACGATGTGGCGGTGCTGTGCGAAAACACAGCGGGAGAAATCCGCATTGATACGAGCCTTGGAAAACGCATTTATCTGGAAAAAGACGAGTTCTATAACCCGGCACCGATGTTTTCGATTTGTGCCGTGAAGCAGTAAAGGAGTATTTGTGAAAAAATATCTGTTAAAACGACTGCTTCGCCTGATTCCGGTATTCCTCGGCGTGACGATTCTCGCTTTTCTGCTGACGGGACTTTCCTCGGTCGATGCGGTGGATTTAAAAGAGAGCAGCAGCGGCGGCGTGATGTCGGAGGCGGAAAAAGAAGCGATGCGGGAGGAGCTGGGACTGAATGAGCCGAAAGCTGTCCAGTACCTGCAATGGCTGAAAAACGCCCTGCGCGGTGACTTCGGGGAGTCGTACGTTTCCGGCAAACCGGTGCTTGTAAGCTTCTGCGAAAAACTGCCCGCAACGATTGCACTTGCGGCGCTGGCGCTTGCCATGACGGTCTGTCTTTCGTTTCCGCTCGGTATCTTAAGTGCAAAATATCAGAATACATGGGCGGACCGCAGTATCAGCCTGTTCTGCTTTGCAGGTAATTCGTTTCCGGGGTTTTTCACTGCACTTCTTCTCTTGTATTTCTTTTCGCTGAAATGGAATCTTTTTCCGGTTCTCAGTATGGGAAAGGGATGGAAAAGCTGTGTGCTTCCGGCGGCGACGCTTGCGGTTTCGATGACGGCAAAATACACCCGTCAGGTGCGTTCTGCCGTGCTTGCAGAGCTGGAGCAGGAGTACGTGGCGGGTGCACGGGCACGTGGGTTAAGTGAAAACCGGATTCTGTTTGGAAATGTATTAAAATCCGTGCTGCTTCGGATGGTCACGCTGCTATTCTTATCCGCCGGTTCGCTGCTTGGAGGAACCGCCATCGTTGAGACGATTTTCATGTGGAATGGTGTCGGAAAAATGGCCGTGGATGCCGTTTCCATGCACGATATTCCCGTGATTCAGGCATATCTGGTGTGGATGGCGGCGATCTATCTGCTGCTGCATCTCATTGCTGATCTGCTGATGGGTGCACTGGACCCGCGGGCGAAGCTGGAGGGAATGCGATGAAAAAAGAACAGAAAAGAAAGATCCTTTTTTATGGCATCCTCGCCGGTGCGCTGCTGCTGTTTGCCGCGTGTGCGGCCCATCTGGCACCGTACGATCCGTATGAGCAGAATCTGGAACTGTCCCTTCTTCCGCCGTCCGCGGCGCACTGGATGGGGACGGACCGCTATGGAAGAGATCTGTTTTCAAGGATTCTCTCCGGCGCGCGGGTCAGCATTTTTTCAGCACTTCTTGTCGTTGCGGCAAGCGCTCTGATCGGAACACTCGCCGGAATTTTCAGCGGCTGGCTGGAAGGTAAAACGGATACGGTTCTGATGCAGATCTCCGATATTTTTCTGGCCTTTCCGGGTATGGTATTTGCAATCGCATTTTCCGGCGTTCTGCAGAGCGGCATGACGGGAGCCGTTGTGTCGCTGATCCTTGTTTCCTGGCCGAAATATGCACGGCTTGCACGGAACCGTGTGCTGGCATTGAAACACATGCCGTTCATCGCGGCGGCGCGCCTTACAGGAAACGGAACATGGAAGATGATCAGACGCCATATTCTGCCGAATCTTGCGGGGCAGACGATTGTCACAGCGGTGCTTGATATCGGAACGATGATGCTGGAAATCGCGGGTCTGTCCTTCCTCGGCCTTGGTGCGGAAGCGCCGTCGGCGGAGTGGGGAGCGATGATGAGCAACGGAAGAAGTATGCTGCAGACCGCGCCCTGGGTCATTCTGGCGCCGGGACTGGCGATTTTTCTGACCGTTCTTGTCTGCAATCTGCTTGGTGAGGCGGTACGGAAAACGGTGGATCAGGGATAAGGGGCAAACGAAAATGGAAACAAAGGGAGCAAAAACATGAGCGAAAAACTGCTGGAAATCAGCGGCCTTTCTGTCTGTTATGAGGGGGAGCAAATTTTAAATAACATCTGTTTTTCCGTCGAAAAAGGAGAAACCGTCGGCATCGCCGGGGAGTCGGGCAGTGGAAAAAGTACCTTGCTGCGAGCGATCCTGCGGCTGATGGGAAAGAATAGCTCCATCACCGGCGGGCAGATCACATTTCGCGGAGAGGAGCTGACGGACATGTCCGAAAAGAAGCTGCGGAGTCTGTGCGGTTCAGAAATTGGTATGATTTTCCAGAATACAGGGGCATCACTCTGTCCGACCCGGAAAATCGGAGCACAGATCTGTGAAAGCGTGCGCGCCCATGAGAAACGCTGCGGATTCATCACCCCGATTTTTGGGGGAATGTCTGGCAGAAAAAGCCGCAGAGAAATCAAAGATATGACGCTCCAGCGATTTGCGGATATGGGGCTTTCGGATGGCGAGACGATCTGGAACAGCTATCCATCGTCGCTCTCCGGCGGCATGAACCAGCGCGTCGGGATTGCGCTCGCAATGCTGCTGCATCCGTCGCTTCTTCTGGCGGACGAGCCGACGAGTGCACTCGATGTGGTTTCGCAGGCGCAGGTGCTGCGGGAGCTTCAGGCGTTGCAGCAGAAAGAGCAGACGGGGATGGTGCTGGTGACGCACAATCTTGCGGTTCTCGAGCAGATGGCAGACCGGGTTGTTGTTTTGAAGGATGGAAACATCGTGGAGCAGGGGGAGACAAGGACGGTTTTCGATCACCCAAAGGACGAATATACAAAAAATCTCCTTGCGGCTGTGCCGGGAAGAGGGAAGAACGATGCATAATCATAACATGCTGGAAGTAAACAACTTAAGCAAAAACTTTGCTGGAACCGGCCGGGAAACGGAATTTGCCGCCGTGGACGGCATCAGCTTCACACTGGATGCGGGGGAATGTCTTGGCCTGATCGGGGAGAGCGGATGCGGAAAAAGCACGACGGCCCGTCTGATCACCGGATTGGTCCAGGCGGATGCAGGCAGCGTTCTGTTGGAAGGCGAGGAAATCCTCGGAAGAAAAGGCAGGCGGCAGCGCGAAGTTTACCGGAAAATACAGATGGTCTTCCAGACCCCGCAGGATTCCTTCGATCCAATGCAGACGCTCGAAACCGGGATTCTGGAAGCTTTTCGGAATCAGGGAATGAGCCGGAAAGAGGCGTGTCTTCATCTGCCGGAGCTGCTGAAAAAAGTGGAACTTAGTTCGGAAACGGCGATGCGCTATCCCCGCGAGACGAGCGGCGGAGAGTGCCAGAGAGCCGCAATTGCGCGGGCTCTTGCTGTGCAGCCGTCTCTTCTGATCTGCGACGAGGCAACGAGTGCGCTCGATGCGGCGGTACAGGCGCAGATCGTTCAACTGCTGAAAAAACTGCAGCGGGAAGAAGGACTTGCGATGCTGTGGATCGGCCACGACCTTGCGCTGGTGCGGGAACTCTGCAGCCGTGTGATTGTCATGCGGCAGGGAAAAATCGTGGAGCAGGGGGAGACGCGGGAGGTATTGGAGTACCCGAAAGAGGAATACACGAAACTGTTGATGGAGTATAGTCTGTGAGAAAACTGTTGAAACAGAAAATCAGACAGCGGAAATGGTGGTGCCATTTGCGAAAACAGGAGAAGTACAGAATGCAGAGAAAGAACGGCAGAAGGAAAAAAATTGCATATGTTTTGTGCGGCATTCTGGCGGTGGTACTGTTTTCCGGTTGTCAGAGCACAGCGGCAGATGGTACAGATGAAAAAGTTTTCGTATACGGCGACACGACATTCAACGCCGAAAACGACGAGTCCGATGTCAACCCGCACAACGGCTATTCCGGCTGGGCGTGTATCCGCTATGGGATCGGTGAGACGCTGTTTCATTATTCCGATTCTATGGAGATCGAGCCATGGCTGGCAGAAAGCTATGAGCTTGTGGACGATACAACATGGCGGATTACACTGCATGAAGGCATCTCCTTTACAAGTGGGCGCACTCTCGACGCGGAGGCGGTCAAAGAATGTCTCGAGGATCTGATCGCAGTACATGACCGTGCACGCGGGGATCTGAAAATTGAGAGCATCGAGGCAGACGGCCTGATTGTAACGATTCACACCGAACAGCCTGTCCCGGCGCTTCTGAATTATCTGTCCGACCCATATGGATGCATCATTGATATGCAGGCAGGTGTGACGGATGACGGCAATGTCGCCGGAACCGGCCCGTACCGCGCAGTACAGGTGGAGACGGATCAGGGACTGACACTCATGAAAAATGACAATTACTGGAACGGAACGCCAAAGCTCGACCGGATCGAAGTAAAAACGATCCGCGACGGCGATACGATGACGATGGCGTTACAGTCAGGCGAGCTCGACGCGGCGTACGGCCTGCCGTATTCCAATCTGATCCTGTTCCGCGATGAACCATACACGATTTCTTCGGCGGATACGTCGCGTACCTTCTTCGGACAGTTCAACGGATCATCCGAGGTGCTGCAGGACGACCGCGTGCGCAAGGCGGTCATCGGGGCAATCGACAGGGAGGGCTTTGTGAATACGCTGATGGAAGGAAACGGAAGCGTGGCGGAAGGCCCGTTCCCCTCTTACTTTGCATTCGGCGACAGCGAAGTGCAGGAGGAGTCCTATGATCTTGAGTATTCCAGAGAACTGCTGGCTGAAGCAGGCTGGACCGATGAGGACGGCGACGGCTACGTGGAAAAAGACGGAAAACGCCTGACCATCTGCTGGCTCACGTATCCGAGCCGCCAGGAACTGCCGCTTCTCGCGGAGAGTGCACAGGCATCGCTGAAGAAAATCGGAATCGAAGTACAGATCCAGTGCACGGCAAATCATCTGGAACTGCTGAAAAAAGGAAACTGGGATGTTTATGTCAGCGCATTTGTCAGCGCACCGACGGGCGATCCCGAGTATTTCTTTACAACGCACTGCCTGCAGGATTCCTCCAAGAACCGCGGCGGTTATTACAGTGAGACACTCGAGATGCTGGAGCAGCAGTTAAGCGGCGAGTTTGATACCGAAAAACGAACCGAACTGGCCATCGAGATGACGCAGACGCTGCTGGATGACCACATGTTTTTCTTCGCATCACACCTCAAAATGTCGATGGTATCCGGCGAGGGCGTGACGGGGCTTACGGCGCATCCGTGTGATTATTATGAAATTACAGTCAATTTGGACAAAAACAAATGATTATTTGGCAAAAGAGCAGAAAATGTGGATTTTCTGCTCTTTTTGCGTTATGATAGGAAAAGAACGGCACTGCGACGGTGCCAGAGAAGAGAAAAGGAGAAGTTACGATGCGGAAAGAAGAATTAAGAACATATATTGAAAACCACGAATCCGAAATGATCGAGGATCTGAAAAGCCTGATCCGGATTCCAAGCGAAAAACAGGCGGCAGAGCCAGGCAAACCATTCGGCGCACCGGCGGCAGAAGCACTGGCGCAGGGAATCGAAATTCTGGAAAAATACGGCTTTGCCGTAACCAACTACGATAACTACGCGATTGCAGCTGACTTTAATCAGGAAGAAAAGGGCCTTGATATTCTCGCCCATCTCGATGTCGTACCGGCAGGCGAAGGCTGGCAGGAGACCGATCCATTCACCCCGCTCATCAAAGAAGGAAAAATGTTCGGCCGCGGAACCGCAGACGACAAAGGACCGGCGATCGCAGCTATCTACGCAATGCGCGCTGTCAAAGAACTCGGTTACCCATTAAAGAAAAACGTCCGTCTTGTCCTCGGTTCCGACGAGGAGTGCGGAAGCTCTGACCTCGAATATTATTATAAGAAAGAAGTGGAAGCACCATGCACCTTCTCACCGGATGCCGAATTCCCGGTCATCAACATTGAAAAAGGCGGCATGCGCGGCCACTTCGAAAAAACATCCGATGCCGGAACGACAGGCGTGCGCCTCGTATCCTTACAGGCCGGCACCAAACTGAACGTTGTACCAGGCAAAGCATATGCAGAGCTTGCCGGCATGGCAAAAGAAGACCTGAAAACCTGCGCTGACGAGACTGAGCAGAAGACCGGCGTTTCCTTCGTTCTGGAAGACACCGAAAACGGCAATGTAAAAATCACCGCCTGCGGTGCCTTTGCCCATGCATCCACCCCGGAAATGGGTAACAACGCACTGACCGCACTGCTGCAGCTTCTCGCATCCGTTGGAATGGAAGAGAGTGAACTGAAAAACGACATCAGTTTCCTTGCAAAAGTTTACCCGCACGGCGACGGCAAAGGCGCAGGCCTCGGTGTCGCCATGTCAGATGAAGAGTCTGGCGAGCTCACCTTAAGCCTCGACCTTATGAACTACGACGGCAAAACCTTGACCGGTTCCTACGATTGCCGCGCCCCGATCTGCGCGACAAAAGAAAACCTGTACGATACTGCCGGGCAGAACATGAAAAAAGGCGGCTTCTCCATGGAAGGCAGCGGAATGTTCCCACCACACCACGTCCCGGCCGACAGTCCGTTCGTCCAGACGTTGCTGCAGTGCTACACTGACGTTACCGGAAAAACAGGCAAACCATTCGCGATCGGCGGCGGAACGTATGTGCATCATCTGAAAAACGGTGTTGCGTTTGGATGCGCGGATCTTGAAGTCGACAACCGTATGCACGGAGCAGACGAGTTCGTGGAAATCGAATGCCTGAAAGAATGCGTTGTGATCTTCGCGGAGGCGATTGTACGGATCTGTGGGGAATAAAATCCTGCAAATAAAGAGGAAAGAAGAGTCCCAATGCCGTAAACTATTTTAAACGGCGTGGGACTCTCTTACGCAACGGAGAAAGAACAGATGAGGGCGGGAACATGAGAGAAATATTGGGAATTTTGCTGGGATCCTTTTAATTACTGCTGGGGATGTCGAAATGTGGTATTAACCGACATCCCCTTTTTTATTGAATTTATGTTTAACTGTTAAACTTCCGAGCAGTAACGAGCGCGATAACAAATTGTTGCAGAATACAAGGAATGCTTGCATTTTTGAGACGCGATGGGTAAAATAGAGAACATATGATGGCACAAAAGAGTGGAGATTAAAATGAAGAAAAAAACAGGAAAACGGATCCGGTATGGCAGTCCTGCCGGAGCGATTTTTGTTCTGGGAGTGCTGATCCTTGTCGTGGGCGGAAGCTTCGCGGCGTACACTAATTTTCAGAGTGTAAAGCGTGTCGTATCGACAGGAACACAGAGCGATACAATGTTTGGTTCGAATTATCTGTCACTGATAAGCCTGACGGATGAAAATCCTCCGGTGAAACGGATTTCACTCGCAGAAAGTGACAATTATTACACCATTACGGTAATCGTGTGCAATTATGTGTGGGGCGATGAGACTCTTTATAACCCGAAGAACATTACCTACGAAGTCAAAGCAGTCCTGACTGCCACAGACGGCGGAGAAAACCTTCCGGGTGGAATTACAGACATCACGATGCGCGGGAATAAATTTAATGCGGATGGAACATGTACCCTGAAAGGACAGAAACTGGCAGCGGGAAAAGCAGAAAAAAACAGTTATTCCTTCCAGATTCCAAAAGCATTGAAAGACAAGATCAAAATCCAGATAACGGCGGAACCGGATCCCAGTTCGGCAGACGCGGTCAATTCGCAGAAACTGGCAGCAATTCTTTCGTTTGCAGATTACAAAGTGACAAAAAACTGGACGGGAAAATTCCTTGATTCCACAATTAACAAGAAACCATTGGATTACGATGCATTCAATTATGAAATATCAGGAAATGGAGAAGGAAAGGTGACGGTCACATGGGATGATAAGCTGCAGCTGAGCAGCTGGACGGTAATAGGCGGGAAGAATACCACAGGCCCGGAGCAGGGGAAGCATTCGTATGTATTTGATGTGAACGCTTCGACAACCGCGATCCAGTTCCAGTTTTACAGAAACCCGGAAAAACCGTTAGAGGAGAAAGATAATAACTGGATTTCTTTTGGAAGTCTTGTTACTGTTTCCTACCAGGAAAAGAAAGCAGAAGGGGCAGAGTGAGTTAGAAAAATGAGTGGATTATAAGGTCTCCTACTATTTTTACAGGCAGGATAGGATTGATGAAAATGAGAGTACGTAAAAAGATAAACTGGATGAAGCGTATGGTAGCGGCCGGAATGGCAGTCTGCATGGTACTGACGACACCGGCATTGGCACTGGCAGGGGCAGGAGAAGGCACGGAAACGCAGACCATATCGGAAGAAGCAGCGGGCGAATCCATTCTGGATACCGGGACAGGCTCTGTGGATGCAGGGGAAGATGGCGGAACCGGAGGACAGACGGAAAGTACAGAGCAGAGCGGGACAAAAACCCGGACAGACAGCGCGGAGCCATCAGAAAAGGACAGCGAGACAGAAGAGACTGGATCTGCAGAAAAAGACAGCGAGACAGAAGAGACTGGATCTGCGGAACAAGGCAGCGAGACAGAAAAAACAGGATCAGCAGAAAAGAAAACACAGCAGGACAGCACAGATTCTGCCAAGAGCAGCAGCCAGATAGACGACACAGCAGCGTTAGAAAGTGCAGAGCAGAAACCAGAGTCCACGTCTGCAGAAAACGAAGGCCAGAACCGGCAGGACGGCAACGATGCGGAAAACAAGGCAGATGCCGCATCCGTAGTGGCGGATGCGGGAAATCAGACTCCGACGCTGACACTTAAGAAAGCGGCTCAACTTGCTCAAAGTGATGAAGCAGCAAAAGACAAATTAAAAGTTGATGCAACTACCCAGACAATAACGGTAACAGATGGAATCGGATTAATCCTGTTATCCAATGTGAAGCCTTCAGAATATAAAGAGTATACAATAAACCTGGTTACAACTTCAGGATGGGATCTTACGGGAACGGCAGAGGTTGCAGGAACGGCCTATAGCTTTCTGGGACTGGGTGATGATGCCGATCCGTATGAAGGAAAATTTGAATTTGATACAAAAACAGTAGCAGAAAAATTCTCAATAACCACGACGAAAGCACTGTTTCATGCGCTTTCAACGAAAGCAAAACTGGATCTAATTTCCTTTAGCATTTCAGCGACTTTTTCCATCACCATGAAACCACTTTTGGCGGAAAAACTGAAAAATAGTGGAGATGGTACAAAATTAACTTCAACGGTTGTGCTTAGCGATTTGAATTCTGATAGGATACAAGAAGCAGCAATCGGCGGATTGATTGGCACGATGGAAAAAGGCAGCAGTGCAGAGATCACTTTTACAAATAATTTCTCAAACTCATTGAAAGTCAGCGGAGAGAGTCATACAGGTTTATTCTGTAATACAATGGAACCGGGCGCATCCCTGACTGCGACTTTTAAGAATAATGTTAAGAATACGGTTAGTGTCGAAGCAACCACATCAGGAGCAGATGCGGGCGGATTTGTCGGTCATATGGCAGCAGACAGTCAATTAACGATTGCCGGAACTTCAGCAGCGCAGGTAAGTTCTGCATCCGGAAATGCCGGAGGACTGGTCGGAAGCGTGACAGATGGAAAGATCAGCGTTCAGGCAGAAAAGGGAGAAAACGAAGCAGATGCCGGAAAGTTTGCGTTTGCGGATACACTTACGTTAAAGGCAGGCAGTGAAAAAGCAGCAGGCGGACTGATTGGTGCGTATTCGGTTACGAAAGGCGGCACTAATGACGGTACTGGCAATTCAATCAGCTACGATCTTTCTGAATATGAGTTTCACAGCATTACTGTATCCGGCGGCAAAAATGTCGGCGGATTATTTGGCGTGCTGAAAAATACCAGTACAAGTTCCACTACCGTGGCTGTCTCAGGAAAGACGACAGATGCCATCACGACAAAGGTGATCAGTGAGAGCGAAGTGAAAAATCTGGGCGGACTGATCGGAGCCTATGATACTGTAATTAGTGCAGATGGAAATAGTGCAGCCGTTATGAAAAATACACTGGCCATAAAAGGAACTTCCAACTCTGCTGGTTCAGACATCAGGGCAGTCTCCACAGGTGGAAGCAAAGCAAGTACCACGTATGGTGGAGTGATCGGTGCTGTATCCGGCAGCAGTTATGTGGAAATCGAAAATGTGTCTGCTTCCACAGCAGATATGAAAAACAGTAATACCACAAGTGTTGGCGGTCTGGTGGGAAAGCTGAATGACGGTTTCCTCAATGTGGGAAATGTGACAATAACTACAGCAGATGATAATGATCTTGCAAACGAAGCAGATCAGGTGGAAGGTCATGGCGGTCTGATTGGTCATCTGGTAAAGGGGGTACTGCGCCTTCACGGAGAGACAAATTTAGAGAATCAGAAGATTACAACTGCTTATAACCATGTAGGACAGATTGTGGGATGCAATGAAAATGGTCTGATCTATGCTCTTGGAAATGGTAATAGTCTGGATGCAGACAGAAAAGGCTGGAGCCTGACCCGTTATTCCGGTACGGATCGAAGCGGCTCAGATATTGGAAACTGGGGAGCTGTGATTCGACTTGGGGGAAATCTGTCTGAAGGTGAAGATGGAGTCTTTACCTTTGATGAAGTAGCTCATACTGTTACGATAAACAGTTCTGTAGAGAATGGAACTAAGGCGGATATCAATGGTGCAAATCAATTTGCGGCATATGCGCTGGCATTTGAGTTTTCCAAGACCGATACGGAAAAGACGGAAAAGACGAAAGCACTGAAGCTTGAGAGCGAGGTGGATCGAACCCAGAAACAGACAGTGCAATTGACCGGAGATGTGGATCTTACCAATACAGGTATTATTGGCATCGGCAAGGATAATATAGAGAAAGGTAAGAGTGCACAGCTGTTCAAAGGAACGCTGGACGGCAGCAATCATACGATTACATTGGATATTGGAGCTACATATGGCAAAGATATTTCTGGAAATGATCTTGCAGCCGGACAGCTCTATGCAAAGCGAAGCGACCAGCGAGATACGCATTACAGTCTGGCACTGATTCCATTTGCCGGGGATGTAACCATTTCCGAGCTTACGATTAATGGTAATGTCATCTGCAAAATACCGAAGGCGGTAAATCAGGAAGTAAAAGACATCAAATATCCAGCATTTGTCGCAGGGGCAATAGGCCTGGCAAGTGGAAAGACAGAATTCAACCATGTTACAGTAAATACCAAGAGTTCTGTAACAGAAGAAGCAACAGATGCAAAGAAGCTTCTGGCCTGGCAGGGAGGATTTCTGGCTCGATGCGAAGGAAGTACGTTAACCTTTAAAGATTGTACATGGGGGAATACTGCGAGCCTTGCGGATGAACGTGATACCGACAACCATAGAATCGGCGGCCTTGCGGCGGAAGTGATGGGTGGCTGTACCGTAACTGTGCGTAACACGACCTTAAGCGGTTCCATTACATCTGCATCGCAATCCAATGCCAATGTCGGCGGTCTGATCGCAGTCAGCCGTGGGGAAGATTCGAGTAATACGGCAAAACCCAGCACGATAGAGGTTTCTAAATTATCGGTAAATGGTGAGACGGTCACAACATCATCAGCCACAACAACCAGCGGTCTGCTGGGCTACCAGTGGAAGAATACGAATGTTGAGTTTGCTGCGAATACCGGAGTGACCATATCAGGCTCGACGCTAAATGCAGGCACTGCCCAGTTTGGTGGACTTGTCTATCAGGCAACTGGATACTGGAAAGCAACCGCAAAGGACAGCATTGTATTTACGACAGACACAGATAAGAAAAAAATACCTTTACAGGAAAATCAGAGAAAGAGAATCCAAGTGGTCTGCTGGTGGGAACCGGTCTGCTTACAGAAACGAATGCAGATCAGACCAAGACAACCTCTGCCCTCTATCTGGAAGTGGGCACATGGGGAAGTGCGGCGGATTCCGCTTATAAAATTAACGAGGGTGCAGTTGCCCTGAACATCGGCAATTCAGAGTACTTTGATGAACTGGCTGGCATTACCAGATTTGATGATGCCGGAAACAGCAATGCAGTGGTTTCCCTTGCGGTACGTGGCAGCAGTGGGAACGCAGCTTTGATTGATAAAGACAGCAAGACAACAAATACATATACGGGTCAGATAGGAAAAGAAAATTATAAAAACACAAAGACAAGATACTACTACAACCTGGACAGCTACAGAAAAGACAAGTATACAACGGAGCTTAAAACGATCACTTCGGAACCGGATTTAGTTTTGTGGAGTGCAGCCCAGTATGCTGCAGAAAATATCAGAACGTGTTTCAGAAAGGAAATCACCAGTACACCAGATAATCTTTTTGTGACAAGCATATCCGGAAACCTGAATCTGGATGGATATTCGTATTATCCGGTGACACCGCTTACCCCGGTACATATTGGCTCGGAAAGTAATACTGGTTCAGATACAAACCTGACCTTTGCCTACGATGCAATGAATACGATAGAAGGAACAAATAAATCGTTCTCGGATGCAGAACATCAGCATTACCTGATGCAGCACGGATTGCTCTATAACACTTCTCGTGGTGTATTGGTAAACAAGACTTTTTTTGCGGGTGTGGTAGGAAAAGAAGAACTTAAAAGTGAAGAAAATACAGACGGTTCAGGCAACAGTAAACAATATAATTCCGGTGCACTGATTTACGGAAGTGTCATCGGAAATCCGATCAGCAATATTGTTGGAATCACTCTGAAAAATGTGACATTGGATGGAATCAGAGTGACAGGTGTGGAAAAAGACAATGGCATCACCTATGCTCCACTTCTGATCAATCGAATTGCAAAAGCAGCAAAATTGACCGTGGATAAGCTCTCCACCAGTGAGAAATATATGACAGGAGAAGGTGGGAATAAAAAAACTGCGTATGCTGCAACCAGTCTGGTCGGCTCCGTCGGTGACAAGACAGCATCCAAGCTGACTCTTTCATTTTCCGATATTGCACTGGACGGACGTGTAGCCGAAGATTCAGAAAAATCTACCTCTGTGTGGAATAATGGAACCAAGGAGGTAGAGTATCACACAACTCATACGATATTTACCAGGGCAATCCTTATGGAGTACTTTATGTATTCTTCTGATGGTGCTGGTACGTATAATTTTAACAGTACCGATGATAAGGTTACTTATGGTGTGGAGCTGACGAATACAGGGACAAGTAGTCGAAATCCGGATAAGCAGTATCAGTACTATGATGTGGACAGCTATATCACAGATGAGAAGAATAAAAATGCGAATGAAGCTTATGTGAAAGACAGATATAAGGACACGAATTTTCTTCGTTATGTCAGGGTAGCACAGAATATTGAAGAAAGTACATATGAGCTGGATATCAACCAGAAATCTACTGGTCTGCTGAAAGGCTGCGGTACTTATGGGGATCCGTATATTATTGAAGACGCACTTCAGCTGAGTTCACTGGCTTCTTATATCCGTACCCCGGGCAGTATTTCAAACTTTCAGGTAGCATTTAATTCAAAAGTCCTGGAAAGTCAGACACAGACAGCAGAGAACTACCATACGCAGGGGAATGCTACTTCTGCTACTACAGGCACGGATATTACCTATACATGGGAAAATAATGAATGGAAATCGGATGGAGCAACAGATATAATAGATACAGCTAAAGCAACCAACTATCTGTTAAATGCGTATTACAAAATCGAGAAAGACATTACGATTTCTGCAGAAACCTTCAGCGGACTTGGTACACTGACGAAACCATTCAGCGGTGTGATTGTTGGTTCATCTGATAACGGCAATTCCATCACTGTAAGTATGAAAGGATCGAACGTGAACAAAGACAGCTTCGGCGGTCTGATTGCCTACAGCCGTGGAAGCGTAGTAAAAGATCTGACGGTGGACTATTCAAATGCAAAGATTCAGATGCAGGCTGCAAATTTGCCGGGAACAGAGAAAAATCCATTCTTTGGCGGAGTTATCGGTTATTGTATGGGTGGTGATACCATTATTGATCATGTGTCCGTACGGTATAATGAAAATACAGTATCATTTAGCGGTGGCTATGAAAAGTTAATAGCTGCCGGAGGATATGTCGGTCTGGTTGGTGGGGCAACCCACGTAACCGAAAATAGTGACTATGAAAAAACCGGCGGTGGTGTGGTGTTCCGTAATATGGATAATACAACCAATACCTTTACGACGGTATGTGCGGAAGCGGCCGATGAAAAGAAAACAGTAAAGATGTTAAAGGAGGATGGTACACCCGATGGTAAATCGACTACAGAGGGCGGTAACTATTTCTATCGCAACCCCTATGTTGGCCGTGTATTAGATGGCTATGCATGTGCAGAAAACTGTAATGTAGACAATACCGATAAAAACTATACCATTCCAAGTTTACAGGAAGGGACAAGTTACCTGACGGTATCCGAAGATAATGGTGTATTAAACGCTACTGTAGCGTCTGCACAGGGACTGTGGCTGCTGTCCGCGATTGTAAACAGCGGTGCAGGAGCGATGGATTCTACAGGGAATTATACGGATGTAGACGGCAAGGGGGTTGATGCGTATCAGTATGGAAAACCACGTACTGCGACGTATGAAGGAATCGGAACAGATGCAGGAACAGATGCAGGTACAAGGCTTGCAGATGAAAAATACTGGGGTAGAAATGCAGGTTCTGCAGGAAGTGCTGATGCAAAAAACAGAGTTTCTTATCTGGTGAAGAACTATACAACAGGTACCACAGCAGCAAGGCTGGCAGGAAAGAGCAGTGATACAAAGACAGATACGAATATCCCGGTTAATCTTACATTCAGCGTAGAAAGCATTGATATGACTGCTTATGGCAATGGATTCCGGGGAATTGGTTCCAACTATGGGAATAATAAGCAGGTTTGGAATAATAACTGTAGTATTCCTGAAGTATATCGCCGCAATCTGTTGATTCAGAGCATCAACACCGACAGGACAGAAGATACGGTGATTACCTTAAATATGAATCAGAATGATTATCATACAGAATACAGTACTGGTGTATGGCGCAATCAGGGTGCCGGATTATTTGTGGATTTTCACTTTACAAATGGGTGTGAGGTGAAGCGTCTTAAGATATCAGGAAACGTTAAGCTTGGATTATTTGATGCAAATAGTAAGTTAACGTATGTGACAAAAAGAGCGAATCCGGATGTGCATATAGGGGTAGGCGGTTTTGCTGCAAGAACTGCCAATTCCAGTGGTAAGGTAACCTTTGACCAGTTTAAACTGGAAAATATAAACGTATATGGTGGTACCATGACGGGTGGAGCCATTGGTTATATCGATGGATATAGTGGAGCAAAAAGGAATGTATCTTTTACCAACTGGACGATCCGGAACGAAAAGGTAACAAAATGGGTTTATAACGATGGAAGTACAGGTGGATTAGTTGGATGGAATATTAGTTATGGTACTTTGTCAATTACCGGAAATGAAGATAGTTCTGTAAATGATGTGTCTGTTACTACACATGCAGAGAGCTTTAGTACAGCTGCTGCCGGTGGTCTTGTGGGTGCAAATGATTACAGTTCTGTAAAAGTAGAGAATGTAAACGCAAAAAATTTAAGTGTTTCAGGTAAGAATCTGCGAGATCTTGGAGGTTTGCTGGCAGCAGGCAGAAAAGATGGTACGCTCGAAGTGAAGAAATGTTCTCTTGCTTCTATGAAGATTACGCTAGAGATCAATTCCAACCAGAAATCTTTAAGTGCCTGCGTGGGAGGCATCATTGGATTTCACGAAAGACCGCTGACGATTTCAGAAGTAAAGATTGTGTCGGATTCGTCTATCAATGGTCAGCAATTTACCGGTGGTTTCGTAGGCTATTCAGCTGTAGATGTGACAATTCGTGACTGTAGAGAAGAAAATATCAATATTAAGACAGATATGAACTGGATCGGTGGATTTATTGGATATGTCAACCCGAACAGAACAGCCACATTTCAAAATTGTCAGGAAGAAAATGTGAACATTCTTGGTCGGTATACAGGTGGTCTTGTCGGAGCTATGGATGGCAGTATCAAGGCATCCAATATAGAGTTTTTTAATGTGATTGGAGTAACTTATAATGATGAAGGATACGCAGCATTGTTAGTTGGTAATACGGAAAACAATGCTACGAATAAGTACAGTAACAAAGTCAGTGGATATAATCTGTTAGCAAAGAATTGTAAATTTGGTTATAATAACAAAGCGAAGGTAGATGAGTTTTCGACTGCAAATATCCAACCGATAAATACTTCAGGTTTCTGGATTGGTAAAGTCGGAGTAAATGGTACAGTCAATCTGGTAGCGGTTGCCCTTCAGGGGAATGTCTTCACACAGAAGGATATCGGTACAAAAAATGGAACTGTTGCGATCATTTATGCAGATGCATTTGTGGATCAGACTTATCAGCCGATTAATTCCACTGACAAACCATCTTCATCTGCCAGCCCATGGCTGGATGTCAATCCGAAGAGTGAGGTACCTTTTGCGGACGGCACAGTTATGACCGGTAATGGTGTTGGAATGCAAGAAGGCAGTACAACAACCAGTGCAATTTTAAACGGCTTACAGGCAGAGACACCTGCTTCGGATGTCTATTGGAATTTACTGGAGAACAAAGCAAAATTTGTGAAATTCTCAGATACGACTAATGATGCCTACGTGACGACGTACAGGAAAGAAGAAAGTTCCACTACCACCGTGAACGAGAAGGTTGATTTCCCGGTACTTGTGGTAAATAATACAGCGGATGTGGATACGATGATCTGGAATTACATAGCTGCCATGACGAATGTCAGCAGCGGAACAGATGCGAAACAACAGATTAAGAGCATTACCGCAACAACCTGGCAGTGGGATGCTACAAAGAATTCTTTCACAGCTAAGAGCGAAGAAGATACAAGCCTAAGTATCAGCAATGCGAAGAAAATCAGCATCGTTCCGAATGCATATGATAACCAGAACAGCCAGTTTACTTTACTGGATGTCACCTATGCGAATCCGACCAGCGATAAAGCAGAGCCGTTTCATTTGTACATACCGGTGCTGGTGAAAAAGGTGCTCTATATCAGCTTTAAAACAAGAGTCCTTGCGGGAACGGATTACTGTGCAGCGGATTATCCAATGAATGATAAAGCAACCAATCATTATGCAACCGCAGACTTCAATGAACCATTGACGGCATTGATAGAATACAGCTATGAAAAAGAGACAGACTGGCAGTCCATGCTGGACAATGGTGAGAATCTGCTGTGGTATTATGACAAGGTTCTGAATCTGGCGTCGGGCAGTATGGGTAATACACAAAAACTGCTTCCGGAAGGAACGAGGCTGACGTTGGTAGACAGGCAGACCAAACAGTATTATATTTATACGACAGACGGAAAAGAGGATTTGAACAGCTTTAACCTTACAAATATGACAGTGCCAGGCAGTACCGGTCAGGGTCAGACAACTCAGAAATTCGCTCCTGTTTATATCTGCGATTTACTCGGGCTGAAGGCAGATCTGGTGTCGGAAGCGGAAGATGGAACAACCTATTATGTGAAGGAGACAGATCCGTCCAAAGCAACGGTCAGAATCGGCACAGACTATTACCGGAAAGCGGAAGAAAAGGACAAAGATGCAGAAAAATATCGGATGACAATACCAGGAACGGATACTTCTTTGAATTCACAGAAATGGAAGGAAGAGTACTATCTCACCATTCAAATACCAAAGACAGATGGAGTGCCCATTATAAACAACCGATTGTATGCCGCAACAATGTCACGCAAGGAAGGTACGCTGCCGGCTGTTATTAAATCGGATAAGGATGCGGATAGTTCTGCTTACGTAGTATACAATGGAGTTCAGCAGACATTCAGTATTTCCACCAGCCGTATTCATAATGGAAGTCTGATGGGAGATACTGCGATGGAAAACGGAGACGGTATCAAAATTAAGCTGACAGGTAAATTGTGGCTGACAGAGGCAGGGCGGGCTCAGTTCAAGTCACTTGGACCTTCCGAAGTTTATCACGAGTTTGATATCAGCCTGAAAAAATATTTGGAAAATGCGGCTGGAATCAATGGTGTAATCGGTACAGAAAACATCCAATATATATATCAGCTTTCAAAATCAAATGGAACAAAAATCTATTCAGAAGAAGGTAAGAATTCAAACGTAGCCGGACTTGAAACGATGTCGCTTCGATATGGAAGCAGCAAGTTGAAAAGTGCATTGGAAGAGGCAGGCAGTGAGAAGAATGCGATAACGGTTACAGCTGAAATCACACTTACTTATGATGACGTGGATGGTTTTCCGGTGAGAGGCGCCGCAGATACAGACAGTAGTGGTACATTCGTTGTTGGTGTGTCACGTATTGCCAATACATCCACGCAGCTGCCGATTACAGAAAATAAAAAACCGGAAGAAGATAAAAATAAAAATCGTTATTACATTACAAACCCATCCAAAGCGATCCTCAGATATTCCAGCGTAGATGGAAGCGGAATCGGAGATACGACGCAGCAGCTTGGAGTCAACCCGAGTGATGCAGCAAAGAACCGCTCCGACATGATCTATACAAGAGCAGATTATGATTATTCCAATGTGGATACAGAAACTCTTTCCAAGGCTGCAGCCATCCGCTATAAAATGGAATTGTTCCAGAAAAACGAGAATGGAACTTATGATGAAACAAAACCGTTGGAAATTGGATCTTATCTCCAGAATATTGTCAAAGATTCAAAATCAGATGACACTTCCGGAAATGGTGATAAAGCATATCAGTGGAAGAACGATTTTGTATCGGACGATACGAAGCACCAGTTTGCGCAATTTACCTTTACGCCATTGACCGGCGGGAAATTTGAAAAAGAGCAATATACTTATGCAAATTACAGAGTGCGCCTGACTGCGGTTCTGCTCGATAAAAACGGAAGTGAACTGGATGGTACGAAAGCAACGGATTATATCATCTATACCAATGCCCGGATCTATCAGGATATGATAGACAATAATTAAGCGATCCGGCATCAGACAAAATGTTGCCGTTCGCCGGAAAATGGCGGACGGTAACGATAAAAAATGGGACAGAAGCGAGGTGAAAAGGGATGCGCTGGAAAAAAGGAGAAGAAGAGCTGACGGCAGAAGAATACAGACAGAAAGCGCAGAAACAGATAGAGCTTCTGAAAAACCAGTGGAAAATCTTTTTCCGGACGGGAATTATCGTTGTTGCAGCTTTCATTGTGATGATCGTTGTAAGTATTGCATGGTTTGTCAGCAATACCAGGGTCGATGCAACGGGTGTTGCTATTCGGCCTGCGGATATGCCCTTCGATCTTGCCGCAGCAGGGATAGAAAGTAATGCGTCTGCAGATCGAGGCACGTATGACGAACTGCTGACAGTATCCCCGGGAGCCTCAAGAGAGATAAAAGGGAAAAAATACTGGTCTACCGATGGAAGTCACACTTCCATCTGCTGGGCTGTTACACCGGAAAGCAATATGAACAATACGGGTGAGGATGGAAAGCCGACAGGGATTGAGCCGGGGTCTTATGGAAAAATGACATTTTACATCATTCCCAATAAGGATGGTCCGCTTAAAGTAACGTTGGAGCTGGTTCTGGCCGGATATCAGATAGCGGATGACAAAAAGAATGAGGAGAATGTGACCAAAAATGATTTAACGGAAGTTACGGATCCGTCGCTGCAGCAATTGCTGGAAGGGCACATTCTTTTGTTTGCGGGATACAATGAGAAGGCGGGGTGCTATAAAGGCTGGATATCCCGGGATGCAGGAGTATGGCGCATGAGTCTTGGCAGCGGAACGGAAGCGGCTGTCCTTGAATCAAAGAGTGGAAAGCTGACCTGGAACAATACGAACGCCCAAAAAGACACTGCTTATCCGGTTACGATATACTGGATCTGGCCGGAAAGGCTGGAGTCGTATCTGAGAAAAGCAGACGGCTATAGCGGAAAGAATCCGCTGCTGTTTCCGGAAAATCCATCAAGTGAGGAGAATGCACTTTCGGCATTGCCGGAGAACCTGTTTGCGACGATGAGCAAAGTGGAGAAGAATTCATCATCGAACCGTTATTTCCGGTGGGAAGATTCTGCAAAATTTCAGGAGAATGTTACAAAAGATACGCTTTCACAGATACGAGAGAAATTCAATCCGGCTCTCTATTCTATGGTCGCGGCTTACTATGATTCAGCAGACCAGTACCTTGGGAAAAATGTCCAGTATGTACAGCTGAAACTGGATGCGCAGTAAAACCGGACAAAAATGTAGCAAAGAAGGAGGTGCTTCCATGAAGGAGCAGACAGAGAGACAGCGGGATGAGGGCAGGCAGGGGAAGCACAGGATGCGGCTGACGCGGAAAAAACGGGTTGTCATATCTGTGATTCTGGCGTTTTCTGCCCTTCTGGCGCTGCCGGTTTTTGCCTGGCTGTATATGCATCGAAGCATGGAGACGATAACGAAAGTAAATATGCCAAACGCATTGCTGATCGGAGCCGGAGATGCAAAACCGATCCAGCAGCTGGAGCTGAGCAATATTGACGTTTCCGGGGCTCAGAAGTATAAGGACGTTGTATTCTGTGTGTATAGTACAAAGCCGGGACTGGCTTATCATCTTCAGCTGGCACATACTACGAATATTGGATTTTCGTATGAAATTGATAAGGCGTTTATAGAAACGGGGGCGGTGGATGAAAGTGTTTTTTATCTGGGAGATTACTATAGGAAAGGTGATCCGTTGGCAGGAAAATATTTAAATAAAGAGACAGAAAGCAACTATGCAACAAAAGATTATCATAAGAAAACATATGAAGAATATAGTCATGTTCAGAAATCAGCAGAACCTCTTTATTGGAAGACAGCCAGTCGGGAAAAACTTCCGGATGAAAGGCAAAAGCCAGATAAAAATGGGAATTATGTGAACTATTATATTCTGCATATCACCTGGGATGAAACGGTACAGAACAACAAAGAAACGGATATGATTTATATTATGGCGGGCTGAGTAACAGTAAAGTCACTGCATGAAATGATGGAGTGGCCGGATATCCGGTTAAAAGAATACGTGCAGGATTATAAAATTCAGAATTTCAGAAGAAACGGAGGTAGTAGACATGTGTCAGGCAATTGATGAAATGATGGCAGACAGCAGAGAAGACGGGATGAAAGAAGGCATGGAGAAAGGCATGACCCTTGGTTTGACGAAAGGTCTGGAAAAAGGCAGGATTGAAGCGCTGTCAGACTTATTAAAAAAAGGAACGATCAGCATTCAGGATGCCGCCGATTGCATGGCAATGTCCGTAACGGAATTTAAGAAGCTGGTCAATACGTATTCTGTCTGATTCTGAAAAACCAGCTGACAAAAAAGCGTGTTATAGCAAAAATTGAAACGATTCAGAGCCACATCTTGATGCCGTTGTGTTGCATCTCGATGTGGCTTTTTGATATAAAAAATGGAAGAAAAGAATACCCATTCATGCGCACATGATTCGTATTCTTTTCTTCCATTTTTTATGGCTCTGAATTGTTACAAATTTTCTCAGAACCGCAGTTCCCTGCACCGGTTCAGGCATGCAAAGATTTCCTGCCGTCTCGGCCGTGCCAGGTCGCTGGGTCTTCCAGGAGCGAGAAGAGAAGCAAGGCCTTTTTCATCCATCTGTTTTTCCAGCAGATCCACCACCTGCACCAGTGTTTTCTTACTGTCCATTTTGTGTCCGGCGGCTTCTAAAAGAAGCGCAGCCAGCCCGTTCAGCTGTTCACTGTCCGTGAGCTGTTCCACGGCGCGCAGATCCGTCAGAGATTTGTTGATGAGGATGGATTCCTGTCCCATCACTTTGACTTTCGTGCGGTCACTTCCCGTCAGGCCTTTACCCGGCTGCGGGCAGCGGTGAAAGGCTGGAACGGAAAAGGGGCGCACGGAGGCAGTAAACGGCGGAAATTCTGCGGCTGTGGTTTTCGCGCGATCCGTAATGTCATAAGGAACGTATTCTTTCATCTGAATGACAGTGTCTGCCACGTGGAAGTAAGAACCGGAGCTTCCGGCAACGAGAATCGACGAGATGCCGAGCTTCTCATACAGATCCCGCACGCGGCTGATAAACGGTGTGATCGGTTCCTCGCTGTCGGCAACGACGCGCTGCATCAGCTCATCGCGCACCATAAAGTTGGTGGCGGACGTATCCTCATCGATCAGAAAGAGGCTCGTGCCGGATTCGATGCCCTCGATCACGTTGGCAGCCTGCGAGGTGCTTCCGCTGGCATCGGCGGTCGAGAATGAAGTCGTATCACTCTTTCCGGGAAGATTGTGGATGAAGAGGGAGATATCGACGTTGCTGATGCTTCTGGAGTCCTCGGAGCGGAGCTTTCCGGCGCTTGCATCGGTGATGACATATTCACGTCCATCCCCTGGAATATGGTTGTAGACGCCGGATTCCAGCGCTTTTAGCAGTGTGGATTTGCCGTGGTAGCCGCCGCCTACGATCAGGGTGATGCCGCGGTGGATTGCCATGCCGGAGATCGGACCGTGTCCCGGAAGATTCAGAGTGATTCTTAAGGAATCCGGGGAATGGAACGCAACACTGCCCTTCATCGGACGGTCGGAGACGCCGGTTTCACGCGGCAGGATTGAGCCGTCTGCGACGAAGGAGACGAGATCTAAGCGTTTCAGCTCATTGCGGATAAATTGCTGGTCGTCTGCCAGCGTGATGCGTTTTTTGATTTCAGCGGTGTTCTGGCGGCGGTAGAAAAAGACGTTTTCGACACAGCCTGGAAGAAAATCAAAGAAAATCCGGATCAGTTCACCGGAGTTGATGGTGCGCCCGAATGCCGGGAAACCAACCTCAAAACGGGCTGTAATCTCATTTCTCCCGATCTCGCAGGCGGTCCGGGAGAGAACCTCCTGACCGGGGCGGCTGGTGGCGATCAGACCACTTTTTCCAGAACCTTTTGCCTTGAAAGAAAGACGACCGATTTCACGGGAAAAACAGCGGAGCAGGTAATCTTCAAGCGCTGTTTTTTTCCACGGCGTATCAAAGAGTTCTGCCGGAAATCCGGCTTTCGCGTGGCGGACCTGGATACTGACCTTGGAAGGAGACGCAAACGGGTCACCCTGTACATGGTCGATGGATAAAATATACGTATTAAAATCATAAGCGCCGCGCACGTCCTTGTAAGCCGGATAGCTTTTGTGATCGATGGAGGTGAGGAGACGCTTTAAATCTGCGGATTGTTTCATTCTGAATACCTCGTTTTCATAATATTAAATCATATTTCAATGTCTTCACGGTTTTTGGCAGGAGAATCCATATAAAATGGCCTTTTTCAAAGAATATCTGTCATGTGAAGGAGATGATAGTTCTTATTTTAAAGATCCAAATTCTGAAATGCAAGCGGAATGGACGAAAAGAAACGATATAATTGTATCTATTGTTACTGTACACGGGTAGGCACTTTTGGAACCGAAAGTGCCGTAAGAAAACGTG
>ERZ780151.667-NODE-667-length-32104-cov-2.878124_pt1 | contig 32104 bp, 21 predicted proteins | sample MGYA00510983_ERZ780151 | MGnify/ENA primary metagenome ERZ780151 (study PRJEB29588, sample SAMEA2144623) | human gut metagenome | biome: human gut; feature: human-associated habitat; material: faeces | place: Denmark | collected 2008/2010 ... | reverse complement strand
AAGCGTGCTCTTCCACCAAAAGATGTTCGAAAGCAGACTCTTTTTCGTTGACAAACTCATCGATATGGGTGCCCAAATCATTCTATGCGACCCTCACCGTGCCGTTGTGGTGGGCCACGACCATTGCCGACAGCTGCGCGCAGGGCGAATGACAAGCCCCGACATACGCGCCGGCATAGCCCTGCTCATAGCAGCTCTCAGCGCGAAAGGCACGAGTCGAATAGACAATATAGCACAGATAGACCGGGGATATGAGGACATTGAGAACCGACTTAACGCCCTCGGAGCACACATACAACGCACCAACAGCTGATGATAAGACCCGAAGAAGTTTACAAGATAGGCCGTATAGGGAAGCCGCATGGCGTGAAAGGCGAGCTGAAGATGCAATTCAGCGATGACATATTCGACCGTACGGATGCCGAATACCTGGTGCTGGACATCGAGGGCATTCTGGTTCCCTTCTTCATAGAAGAATATCGCTTTCAGTCAGACAGCACAGCAATCGTTAAGTTTTGCGATGTCAACTCGCAAGAAAAGGCTTCTGAGCTCACCGGAGCAGACGTTTTCTTTCCCCGAAAGCTTGCCGACGCCGATGCCGACAACCCTTCTGTGGCCGCCATCATAGGCTTTAAGCTCATAGACGCGGCCACAGGGCACATCGTGGGCACCATAACCGGCTTAGACGACAGCACCATCAACTTGCTCTTTGAGATAGAAACAGAGCAGGGCGAAGTGCTTGTGCCGGCATCCGACAATCTTATTAAGGATATAGACACCGCCGGTCAGACCGTCACAATGAACATTCCCGAAGGGCTTCTCAGTCTAGACAGCTAGCCGAGCGAAAGCCCATTACACCTTATATTAATATATTGCATCAAGATGAAACAGCAAATATGCATTCTGGGCAGTACGGGCTCTATAGGCACGCAGGCCCTCGATGTCATCTCACAACATGCCGACCGCTTTGAGGCTTACTGCCTGACGGCCAACAACCAATGGGAGAAGCTGGCCCAACAGGCACGCCAATATCACCCCGCCGCTGTGGTAATAGCCAACGAAGCCCATTACAAGGCCCTCTCAGATGCGCTTAGTGACCAGCCCGACATCAAGGTTTATGCCGGCAGAGAGGCTCTTTGCCAAATAGTAGAGGCCGGACCCATCAACATGGTGCTCACTGCCATGGTGGGCTTTGCCGGACTTGAGCCCACCATAAGGGCCATCAAGGCACATAAAAAGATATGCCTGGCCAATAAAGAAACCCTCGTGGTGGCCGGTGAACTGATATGCCGCCTCGCCGTAGAGTATCACTCGCCCATCATTCCGGTAGACAGTGAGCACTCAGCCATATTCCAAAGCATCGTGGGAGAGGCTGGCAACGAGATAGAAAAAATACTGCTCACCTGCTCAGGAGGTCCCTTCAGGCTCTATACACACGACCAGTTGCGCAACGTGACGGCCGCCGACGCGCTGAAGCATCCCACATGGCAGATGGGCGCAAAGATAACAATAGACTCGGCCTCACTCATGAACAAGGGCTTCGAAGTGATGGAGGCCAAGTGGCTCTTCGGCGTTCCGGCCGACAAGATTCAGGTTCTTATCCACCCACAAAGCATTCTTCACAGCGCCGTACAGTTTGTCGACGGAGCCGTAAAGGGTCAGCTGGGCGCGCCAGACATGCGTCTGCCCATTCAGTATGCCTTCACCTATCCCGACAGACTGCCTCTCAACGGCAAGCGGCTCGACCTTTTCAGCCAGCCACTAGAGTTTTTCAAGCCCGACGTAAGCAAATTCAAGTGCCTCGCCATGGCCTATCAGGCCATCAAGGCTGGCGGAAACATGCCCTGCATAGTGAATGCCGCCAACGAGATAGTGAACCTGGGCTTCCGCAAAGGGCAGTGCTCGTTCCTCGACATGGGCGACATCATAGAGCAAACCATGGCCAAGGCCACCTTTGAAAAGAAGCCCGACTACGACGTCTACGTACAGACCGACGCCGAAGCCAGGCGCATTGCAACCGAAATCATGAACAAATAATAAAATCATCATGGAAGTTTTTCTCATCAGACTCATTCAGTTCATTCTCTCCATATCCCTGCTCGTGCTGCTGCATGAGGGCGGACACATGTTCTTTGCCAAGCTCTTCGGCGTGCGGGTAGAAAAGTTTTTCATCTTCTTCGACGTGTCAATAGGCAAATGGAAGGGCGCTCTCTTCAGCTGGAAGCCTAAGAACAGCGACACCGAATACGGCATGGGATGGCTCCCACTGGGCGGTTATTGCAAGATAGCAGGCATGATAGACGAGAGTTTCGACACCGATCAGATGGCCAAACCGGCACAACCGTGGGAGTTTCGCACCAAACCGGCATGGCAGAGGCTGCTCATCATGATTGGAGGTGTGACGGTTAACTTCGTGCTGGCGCTCTTCATCTACTCCATGATTATGTTCCACTGGGGCGACACCTATTATAAAGTGGCCGACATGAGCATGGGCATGACCTTCAACAGCCAAGCCAAGCAACTCGGATTCAGGGATGGCGACGTGCTGTTGGGCACAGACAAGCGGGCGTTTAAGGACTTCAACGGCGACATGTTTCGCGACTTGTCTAAAGCACATCGCGTAGACATCATACGCAACGGCAAGAAGATGAGCCTCAACCTGCCCGGAAACATCAACCTGCTGGATATGGTCAAGGCACAACCGGCCTTTGTCAGACCCTACGTTCCGGCTGTTATAAAGGGCCTGAGCACCGACTATCCGGAGATAGCAAAGAGCATGAAGACCGACAAATACGGCATTCCGGCTCTGAAGATGGGCATGAAGGCGGGCGACCGCATAGTGGCCTTCAACGGCAAACCCGTCAGCTCATGGAATGACATAGACGATGCCATCAGCTCGCTGCAGCAAAAAATGGAAAACGCCACCACATCACAAGACTCTATGAAGGTGCGAAGCGTGACCCTGGCTTTCACACATAAAGGCGCGAAAGACACGCTCGTGCGCCGCGCCGTGCTCACGCCCGAACTGGCAATAGGCGGAGCCCGCAGCACCATTATGGACTATTATAAGCCCACGCATGTAGATTACGGCTTTTTGCAGAGCTTCCCCGCGGGCATAGCCTACGGCTGGGACGTGCTGAAAGGCTATGTGAGCGACATGCAATATGTGTTCTCTTCAGAGGGAGTGAAGTCGCTCGGAGGCTTCGGTGCCATCGGAGGACTGTTCCCGGCAGAGTGGAACTGGTATAAATTCTGGCGCATGACGGCCTTTCTGAGCATCATCCTGGCCTTCATGAACATCCTTCCCATACCGGCACTCGACGGCGGCCACGTGCTCTTCTTGCTCTACGAGATGATAACAAGGCGCAAGCCCAGCGAGAAATTCATGATAAGAGCAGAGTATATAGGCATATCCTTCCTGCTCATTCTCATGGTAGTGGCCAATCTCAACGATATTCTTCGATGGCTGGGCTTGATGTAGTCCTAAGTCATAGTCATAGCAGAGGCTCCCTTAACAGGGGAGCCTTTTTTTGTGACACCACTAAGCCGGCAACACAGCAATGGCCCCGGCGGCTGGCTGAACACTGCATACAAGGAAGCAAAAGAGGCGGAGTGAAAAAATAATATAATTTATATTCAAATATAATATAATTTATTTTAGTAATCAATATAATTTATATTATTATAAAATATAATTTGTTTAATATCATGATAAAGGCACGATGAAAAGCAAAGAAAGTGCCCTCCGGATGGCAGAAAGGCGCTTTGACCATAACAAAGCCAAAATATTTAGCGTGAGAAGAAAGCAAGTTAGCAATAAATTTTATATATTTGCAACGTCTAACACATGCCTCGCACAACGTGGGGCATGGGCGACAAAAAACCGAAAAAGCAATAAGTTATGGCAGATAATAACAGCAATAAACTAGTGACCGACAATCTTGGCTATGTAGTGAGCATTGCCAAGGAGTATCAGAACCGTGGCCTGTCTATGGATGACCTGGTGAGTGAGGGCACGATAGGCATGATAGAGGCATCGAGAAAGTTTGACGCCACACGAGGAAAACGCTTCGTATCGTATGCCAACGGCTTTATACGCAGTGCCATAGAGCGTGCCATAAACGAGCAGGCCGGCCTGTATAAGGTGCCGCGCAAGGAGGAAGAGAGCGTCAGAAAGCAACCGCAGAAGGCCTTATCTGTAGACCAGCCGCTGCCCATAGGCAGTCACAACGCCTTCAACCTGCTGCATGTGCTGGAAGACAAGAATGCCATACAGGCCGATGACAAGCTCATAGAGCACGGCATAAGCGATGAGCTGCAATGGGCCCTCAACCGTCTTGACGAGCGCGAAAAAACCATTGTGAGTGCCTTCTTCGGCATTGGCTGCCCGCGACAAACCATGATGGAGATTGCGCAGGCAAACGGACTGAAGCGCGAGAGGGTGAGACAGATACGCGACAAGGCCCTGCGCAAGATGCGCAAGATGGCACGCCGGCAGGGCACGCTGAACGACAGCCTGAAGAAATAAGGCCACAAGCCCACGAAGAAAGGCATCTCCGCACACCCTCAAAGAGTGGTGGAAATGCCTTTCTTTTATTTGTCAAAAGATGTAGAGTCAGCCTCTCAGCAACTTATCCACGGCCTTGGCGGCATCGCCTCCGCTTGCCATGGCCCTCACAACAAGTGAGGCTCCGTTCTTGGCATCGCCCGCAAAGAACACGTTCTTGGGCATTTCGGGCTGCTGGGGCTTCAGGAAGCCCATGCAGAGCAGCACCATATCGGCCTTGATAACCTCGGGTTCGCCGGCCTCAACCATGAGCGGACGCCCGCCGGCAGGGTTGGGCTTCCAGTCTATGGGCTGCACCTTCACGCCCGTAAGCCTGCCGTTCTTGCCCAGAAACTCCAGCGAGTTGATGTTCCAACGGCGGGTGCAACCCTCCTCATGGCTGGATGTTGTCTTGAGCGTACGGGGCCAGTTGGGCCATGGATTGTTGGGGTCGTCAGGACCAACGGGCGGCTTGGGCATAATCTCTATCTGCGTTACGCTCTTGCAACCCTGTCTGTGCGCCGTGCCAATGCAGTCGCTTCCCGTGTCGCCACCGCCTATCACAAGCACATCCTTGCCCTTGGCGTTCACCAGTTCCTCGCGTTTGAACTCCATACCCGCCAGCACTCTGTTCTGCTGCGAGAGCATGTCGAGGGCGAAGTAGATGCCTTTCAGGTCGCGTCCGGGTATCTTCAGGTCGCGTGCCGTAGGCGTTCCGGTGGCCACTACGTATGCGTCGAAGCCCTCTGGCAACTTCTTCAGGTCTACTTTCACGTTATACTTGAAGGTTATGCCCTCCTCTTCCAGAAGATGCAATCGGCGGTCTATCACCTCTTTGTTGAGCTTGAAGTTGGGTATTCCGTACCTGAGCAAGCCACCGGCATTCTCTCTTGCGTCGAACACCGTGACGGTATAGCCCATGTGGTTGAGCCTGTTGGCCGCCACAAGTCCAGCCGGCCCGGCTCCGATAACGGCCACCTTTTTGCCGTTACGTTCTATTTCTACGGGCACGATGTAGTTTTCCTCCCAAGCATGCTCGGTAATAGCAGCCTCGTCTTCGCGGTTTGTCGTGGGCTCATGGTTCATTAAATTGAGCACGCAGGCCTTTTCACAGAGAGCCGGACAGATGCGCCCTGTAAACTCCGGAAAGTCGTTAGTGTCGTTCAGCAGTCTGTAGGCGAGCTCCCAGTCGCCCTTATACAGGGCATCATTCCACTCTGGCGGCTTGTTGCCCAGCGGACAAGCCCAATGGCAGAAGGGCACTCCGCAGTCCATACATCTGCTGGCCTGCTCCCTTCTATCCTTTTGGTTGAGGGTCTGCTCCACCTCTCCAAAGTCGTGAATACGGTCATGAATAGGTCTGTAACCTGCTTCTTTGCGGTCTATATGTAAAAATGCTGTTGGATTTCCCATTGTCGTCTGTGTTTTAATAGTCGCGCTGCATGTCAGCGATTTTTTGTTGTAACTTCTTCACCTGCTCCTCTTGCAGCACGCGTTTATACTCTATCGGCACCACCTGAATGAAGTCTTCTACATAGTGACTCCAGTCATCCAGCATGGTGCGGGCCAGCTTTGAGCCCGTGTAGAGATAGTGCTGGCGTATCAGCTCGTGCAGCTCCTTACGGTAAGCACTGTCTTCCACCAGGTTTATCTCCACCATATCCATGTTACAGAAGAAGTCGAAGTTATGGTTCTTGTCCCATACATAGGCCACACCGCCGCTCATTCCGGCAGCAAAGTTGCGTCCTGTCTCGCCCAGAACCACCACTCGGCCGCCTGTCATGTACTCGCAGCAGTGGTCGCCGGCGCCTTCTATCACGGCAATGGCGCCGGAGTTGCGCACGCCGAAGCGCTCTCCCACCTTGCCGTTGACGTACAGCTCGCCGCTGGTAGCGCCATACAGGCCGGTGTTTCCGGCTATAATATTGTCTTCAGCGGCAAAGTTAGAACGTATAGGCGGCAATATAGAGATGCGTCCGCCGCTCAGTCCCTTGGCAAAATAGTCGTTGGTGTCGCCCTCCAGTTTGAAATCGACGCCCTTAACAAGGAATGCGCCGAAGCTTTGACCGGCAGAACCCTTGAAGCGCACGTTGATTGTCTTGTCGGGAAGGCCCTTTTCGCCGTAGCGCGAGGCTATCTCACCGCTCAGCATAGCGCCCACCGCGCGGTCGGTATTCTTGATGGCGAAGTCGAGGTTCACCTCATCCTTTCGCTCAATGGCACGTTCAGCTCCGTGAATGATGCGTCTGTCGAGCACGTCGCTGAGGTCGTGAATTTGCTGCGTGGTGTGGTAGAAGCTGCAATTACCCTTCTCCTGATGCAGCAAACGGCTGAAGTCGAGAGTAGAGAGCTTCTTGTCATCGGTGTGTCTTGTCTCTATCAGCTCTGTATGACCCACTATATCATTGAGCTTGGTGAAGCCCATCTGGGCAAGATATTCCCTCACTTCCTGCGCAAGGAAGGTGAAATAGTTGACGAGATACTGATAACGGCCCCTGAAATGTGCCCTCAAACGCGGGTCTTGTGTGGCTACTCCCATCGGACAAGTATTGAGGTTGCACTTGCGCATCATCACGCAGCCCAGCACAATGAGCACTGCCGTGCCGAAGCCAAACTCCTCAGCGCCGAGCAAAGCCATGAGTATGATGTCGCGACCTGTCTTCAGCTGGCCGTCTACTTGCAGCCTTACTTGTCCGCGCAAGCCGTTCTTTACGAGCGTTTGCTGCGTCTCTGAGATGCCTATCTCAGGCGGAATGCCGGCAAAGCGCATACTGGATGCGGGGCTGGCACCCGTTCCTCCCTCAGCGCCGGATATGACAATGAGATCGGCTTTAGCCTTGGCCACGCCTGCCGCAATGGTTCCCACGCCGCTTTCTGCCACAAGCTTCACGCTGATAGCGGCCTTGGGGTTCACGTTCTTCAGGTCGAAGATGAGCTGGGCAAGGTCTTCTATGGAGTAGATGTCATGATGAGGAGGAGGCGAAATGAGGCTGATGCCCGGAATGCTGTGGCGCGTCTTGGCTATCACCTCGTTTACCTTGAAGCCCGGAAGCTGTCCGCCCTCACCTGGTTTAGCACCTTGTGCCACCTTGATTTGTATCTCCTCGGCATTCATCAGATACTCTGTTGTGACGCCGAAGCGGCCGCTGGCCACCTGTTTGGTCTTAGATGAGAGGCTGATACCGTCTACTGTGGCGTGGAAACGGTCGTTGTCTTCGCCTCCCTCGCCCGTGTTGGAGCGCGTGCCCAGCTTGTTCATGGCCAAGGCAATGGCCTCATGAGCCTCTTTAGAGAGCGCTCCGAAGCTCATGGCACCCGATACGAAGTGCTTAACAATAGACTCTACGGGCTCCACCTTGTCTATATCGATGGGGTTACGCTTGAAGTCGAAGAAGTCACGAATAAATATCGGCGACTCCTTTTCGTCTACCAAGTGTGAGAATTCCTTGAATTTAGCGTAGTTGCCGGTGCGTGTTGCGAGCTGCAAAGTGGCAATGGTTTCCGGGTTCCAGGCATGTTTTATGCCGTCTTTGCGGAAATGGAACTGTCCCAAATTGGGCAGGAAGGTAGTCTTTGTAGTCTTGCTGAACGCCATATTGTGAAATCTCAGGGCGTCGCGGGCTATGGTTTCCAGGCCAATACCGCCTATGGTGCTCACGTCAGTGCCGAAGTATGTCTTGAGCAAAGACTCACTCAAGCCCACAGCCTCGAATATTTTGGCACCCCGATAGCTTCGGATGGTGGATATACCCATCTTGGCCATAATCTTGAAGAGGCCTTTCTTCACGGCCTTGATATAGTTGGCCTCGGCCGTCTTATAGTCTTCTTGTATGCGGCCACGCTTCACCAGGTCGTCGAGGATGGCGTAAGTCATGTACGGGCAAAGGGCCGACGCGCCATAACCCAGCAGCAATGCGGCATGCATCACCTCCCTAATCTCTCCGCTCTCCACGATAAGCGCTGTCTGCACACGCTTGCCCACGGAGATGAGATAGTGGTGCACGGCGCTCACGGCCAGCAATGAGGGGATGGCGGCATGGCTCTCATCAACGTCTCTATCGGTGAGAATGATGTAGTTGTAGCCCTCATCCACGCTGCGTTCAGCCTCATGACAGAGCGTGTCGAGCGCTTCGCGAAGCCCCGTCTCGCCCTTTTCGCACTCAAAAATCATGGGCAGCTTAACTGTGTTGAAGCCCTTATAGCGTATGTTGCACAGTATGTCGAGCTGCGTATTGGTCAGTATGGGGTGCGGCAGACGCACCATCTTGCAGTTGCTTTCATTAGGATTGAGGATGCCTGTGCCTACTCTGCCGATGTATTCGGTGAGACTCATCACCAGATTCTCACGTATAGAGTCGATGGCGGGATTGGTTACCTGGGCAAACTGCTGCCTGAAGTAGTTGAAGAATATCTGCGGTTTGTCGCTCAAAACGGCCAGCGGCGTGTCGTTACCCATGGATGCTGTAGGCTCCTGGCCCTTGGTAGACATGGGTATGATGGTGTTGTCGATATCTTCTTCGCCGAATCCGAACTCTATCTCCTTGCGTATGAGGTTGTCTACATCGTTTCTCACCTTCCTGCCCGACTTGAGTTTCTCAAGCTGAATGCGGTTGGTGGATAGCCACTGACGGTAAGGATGTGCAGCGGCAAGGCGCTCTTTTATCTCTCCGTCATAGTATATCTTGCCCTCCTGGGTGTCTATCAGCAGTATTTTTCCGGGCTGCAAGCGTCCCTTTTCGGCTATTTCAGAGGGGTCGAAGTCCATTACGCCCACCTCAGAAGCCACCACCATGGTGTCATTCTTGGTGATGGTGTAGCGCGCGGGGCGCAGTCCGTTGCGGTCGAGCATACCTCCTGCGAAGCGTCCGTCGCTGAAGAGCAGTGCGGCGGGTCCGTCCCAGGGCTCCATGAGTATGGAGTGATACTCGTAGAAGGCCTTCAGATCCTCTGATATAGGGTTCTTGTCGTTGAAGCTTTCGGGTATCATCACGGCCATGGCATGAGGCAATGACAGTCCGCTCATGACGAAGAACTCAAACACATTGTCCAGACTGGCCGAGTCGCTCATGCCCGGCTGTATGATGGGCGAGATGTTTTTGACGTCGCCCAGGGCGTCGCTTGAGAGCACACTCTCGCGTGCCTGCATCCATCCTCGGTTGCCCCTGATGGTGTTAATCTCGCCGTTGTGGCACAAAAGCCTGAAGGGCTGAGCCAGACTCCACGTTGGAAACGTGTTGGTAGAGAAGCGAGAGTGCACCAAAGCCAGTCCGCTGGTAAAGTAATTATTGGTAAGATCGGGGAAGTATTGCCTGAGCTGCATACTCGATAGCATGCCCTTATAGACAATGTTCTTGCTCGACAAAGAGCAGATGTAGAAGTCTTTGTCTTTTACCCTGCGCTCTATTTTCTTCCTTATTATATATAGTGTGCGCTCAAACACGGGCACATCCTCGTCAGTCACTCCGGTTATGAACACCTGCTTGATGGCCGGTTCGGTGGCCAAAGCGGCCGAACCGAGGCACTCAGGGTTGGTAGGCACGTTGCGCAGATGCATGAGCGAGAGGCCCTCACGCTCTATTTCTTCTATCATAATAGAGAGAATCTGCTGCTGCTTGGTCTCATCCTTGGGCAGGAAGACGAGTCCTGTGCCGTATTTTCCTTTTTCGGGCACCGGTATACCTTGCAAGAGAATGAACTCATGCGGTATTTGCAGCAGAATGCCGGCTCCGTCTCCTGTCTTATTGTCGGCGCCCTCAGCTCCGCGGTGGCGCATGTTCTCAAGTACTTTCAGTGCATTGTCAACCAGCTCGTGGCTTTTGTTGCCGTGAATGTTCACCACCATTCCGACGCCGCAAGCATCATGTTCGTTGGCTGAATTATACAATCCGTTTCTTCCCATTGGCTTTCAATTAAATCAAAAATAACCTATACACTCTTTCAAATTGGCTACAAAATTAACAAAATTCTTTCAATTTGCTTAGTTTTTATCCGTATATTCATATATTTTAAATCTTATTTTGAATAATAAATAATATACTGTAAGCATATAGCTTTCTAATCCTTACAATTCGCCATGTTTAATGTTAAAATACTAACAAATCGCAAATACATCTTAAAAACAAGATTTCTGTTTGCGATGCCATTGCATACGCCCTCACAAAGATGCCCTTTCTGCTTTGCAAAAGTGCCTATTTCACAACGCAAAAGTGCCTATTTCGCAACGCAAAAGTGCCTATTTCGCAACGCAAAAGCATGGGTTTTGCAAGGCATAAGCTACATGCCTGGTTTGCAACGCCATGATAAGCTCTGCACCATCAAGGCCAGACAAGACCCTTTGGGCACGCTGCAGCCGAGATAACAAGCCGACGCAAGGCAGGCAGCAGGTTGACACAAGGGGGTGAAAAAGGAGCGTAAAGTTCAGTTAATTTGTTTTAATTACCTATTGCATACTTGCATATTATTCGTCTTATTACTAAATTTGCATAAAACAAACAAGAAGTAACTACCTGCAATTATGAAAAACGAAGAACTCAAGCTCAAGGCGGAAAAACTGCGCCTGAGGCTCATCAAACTGATTTACTCAGCAGGAACAGGGCACACGGGGGGCGACCTCTCAGTGCTGAACGTGCTCACCGTATTATATAATAAGGTGTTAAACGTAGACCCGAAGAATCCTCACTGGCCCGACCGCGACCGTTTCGTGCTCAGCAAAGGCCACTGTGCTGAAGCTTTCTACTGTGTGCTGCAAGACAAAGGCTTCATCGCCGAGAGCGAACTGGAACAGTATGGCAAGGAATATGCTCACTTAGGAGGGCATCCTGACGTTACCATTCCCGGCGTAGAGATAAACAGCGGCGCGCTGGGACACGGCCTGTCGGTGGGCGTGGCGCTGGCTGCCAAAATGGACAGCAAAAGCTGGCACACCTTCGTGATGATGGGCGACGGCGAGCAGGCCGAGGGCTCTATATACGAGGCTGCCATGGCTGCCAACAAATATCATCTGGACAACCTCGTGGCCTTCATAGACCGCAACGGACTGCAAATATCGGGCTCGACAGAGGATGTCATGCCGCTGGAACCCATACGGCAGCGCTGGGAAGCATTCGGATGGGACGTGAAAGAAGAAAATGGCGACGATATAGACAGTATAGCAGACACGCTGGACGGCATAGACTGGCACTGCCGCAAGCCCCACCTCATCATCTCCAAGAGCACCAAAGGCCTTGGCGTATCGTATATGGAGGGCGTGGCCAAATGGCATCACGGCGTGCCCAAAGAGCCTGAATATGAAGAGGCCGTGAAGGAAATAGAGCAGCGCATAGAGGCTGTCAGCAAGTAAAAAAACGGAAGGAAAACCACATTATGCTAGAAAACAACAAGATACCGTGCCGTAAGAGCTTCACTTCTACGCTGCTCGAAATGGCACAAAAAGATAGAGACATCATCGCAGTGACATCAGACGCTACCGGAAGCGCTACGCTGGGCGACTTCGTCAAGGCGCTTCCTGAGCAGTTTGTTGAGGTAGGCATAGCCGAACAAGACGCTGTTGGCATCAGCGCCGGACTTGCCTCGGCCGGCAAAAAGCCTTTCATCTTCGGGCCCGCATGCTTCTATGTGGCCCGCGCGCTGGAGCAAGTGAAGGTGGACGTGGCCTACTCGCAGATGCCCGTAACAATATGCGGCGTGAGCGGCGGCACGGCTTACAGCCAGCTGGGTGCCACACATCACAGCCTGCATGACATTGCCGTGCTGCGCTGTTTCCCCGGTATGCAGGTATTTCTGCCTGCCGACGTGAGGGAGACACGCAAGCTCTGCATAGAGCTGGCACGCCATCCCAGGCCCGCTTATGTGCGCGTAGGGCGCAACGCTGTGCCTGACGTGTACGACAACGACGACTTCAGCTTTGATATAGGTAAGGCCATCACGGTGCGCGAAGGCTCTGATATAACCCTCATCGGCACCGGAGAGACGGTGGCACATTGTAAGGAAGCCGCTGCCATGCTGGCCCAGAAAGGCATCAGCGCACGCGTGCTAGACATGTTCTCACTCAAGCCTTTCGACACCGAAGCCGTCATCAAGGCCGCCAAGGAAACCAAGGCCATCGTCACAGCTGAGGAGCATAGCATCTACGGAGGACTGGGTGCCGCCGTGGCTGAGACCGTTTCGCAGGCGTGCCCAGTGAAGATGCGCATCTTGGGCGTGCCCGACGAGAACGTGTTCCACGGCTCGCACGGCGAAGTGTTCCGTCATTACGGCTTCGACTATAACGGCATCTGCAATGCCGCCCTGGAGCTTTTGAGATAGTAAACATTCAATATCCGTTTATATAACTCACGAAACATGAAGTACACCATTGCCTTAGACCAAAGCACATCGGCAACAAAAGCTCTGCTGTTTGACGAGAAGTGCAAGTTGGTTAACAGAACCTCTCTGCCCCACAAGCAGTATTATCCCAAACCGGGATGGGTGGAGCACGACGCAGAGGAGATATACCTTAACACTTGTAAGGTGATTGGCACGGTGACAGACGACTACCGCAAGCCGGGCAACTCGTTCTCCCTGGCCATCACCAACCAGCGCGAAACCGTTGTTATATGGGATCGCAAGTCGGGAAAACCTGTGTATAACGCCGTGGTATGGCAATGCATGAGGGGCGCCGACATCTGTAAGAAGCTCAAAGCCGAGGGATTTTCCAAGCTGGTAAGGGAGCGCAGCGGACTGCTTATCGACCCTTACTTCGCTGCTTCGGGGGCTAAATGGATTCTAGACAACGTGCCGGGAGCCGAGCAGAGAGCCGAAAACGGACACCTGTGCATGGGTACCATCGACTCATGGCTTATCTTCAAGCTCACCAAAGGGAAGTGCCACTACACCGACTACACCAATGCGTCGCGCACAATGCTCTTCAATCTGCGCAAGCTGGCATGGGATGACGACCTGCTCAAGATGCTCTCCATCCCTAAATGCATCATGCCTGAGCCGCTGCCCTGCGACTCGGTGTTCGGAAAAACCACCGTAGAGGGACTCTTCAGCGAGCCTATAGACATCGCAGGCGTGCTGGGCGACTCTCACGGAGCACTTGTCGGGCAGATGTGTTTCAACGAAGGATTCGGCAAAGCCACCTATGGCACAGGCTCATCTGTTATGGTTAACATCGGGCAAAAGCCTAAGATGGCTCCCGAAGGGCTCGTTACGTCAGTGGGATTTTCGGCTCTCGACAAGACGTTCTATGCCTTTGAGGGCAACATACACTGCACCGGAGCTACCATACAGTGGCTTCAGAACCAGCTGGAGCTTATTCCTGACGCGGGCAAAATAGAAGAAATAGCCAGCTCAGTGCCCGACAACGGTGGCGTATATATGGTGCCTGCCTTCCAAGGACTGGGCGCACCGTGGTGGAACGACCAAGTGAAAGCCATGATATGCGGCCTGACGCTCAACACCACAAAGGCGCATCTGTGCCGCGCGGCGCTGGAGTCGATAGCCTATCAGATAGCTGATTTGGTGGGTGCTATGACCAAGAAGGCCGGCACAAGGCTCAAGGAAGTGCGCGTAGATGGTGGACCTACGAAGAACATGTTGCTCATGCAGTTTCAGGCCAACATGCTTCAGGTGCCCGTGATACGCTCTAACGTTGAAGACGCATCGGCCTTCGGCGCGCTCATCATGAACCATTTCGCACTAAATGACTGGTACTCCTTCGGAGAGGCAACGGCAGTATGGTCGGCCAACAAGCCCATCATGCCCAACGCAACACAACGCGCCATGAAGCCTCTGTACGAAGGTTGGCACGCTGCCGTGAGAATGTTGCTGGGCCAGAACACCGAAAAGCCTGAACAAGATTAACGAATACATTACAATCAAAAATCATTATGAAAAACAAAAAGATATGCTTCGGAGTCATCATTGGCACACGCGCCTACTTCAACAGCGAGCTGGCCAAGGACGTAAAGAAGCAATTACTGAAAGTATTAGAGGAACAAGGATACGAATACATCATCCTTCCCGAGGACGCAACGCCCACAGGTTCGAGCTCTATAGAGACGCTCGAAGACGGCACCAAGTGCGCCAAGCTCTTCAGAGAGCACCGCGATGAGATAGACGGCATCATCGTCTCACTGCCCAACTTCGGCTATGAGATAGGCATCATCAACGCCATCAGCCGGGCCGAACTGAACGTTCCGGTACTGGTGCAGGCATGTGATGACGAGAACGACAAGGTGGACTTAGACAGCCGCAGGGATGCATTCTGCGGTAAGATAAGCGTTTGCAACAACCTTTATCAATATGGCATACCCTTCTCACTGACCTCCCTGCACACTTACTCCATCTATAGCGATACGCTGGTGAGCGACATCAACAAGTTTGCAGCCACATGCCGGACCGTAAACACGCTACGCCACTGCCGCATAGGGCAGATAGGCACGCGCCCATTGGGCTTCAATACGTGCCGCGCAAGCGAGAAGCTGCTGCAAAGAACAGGCATCACAGTGGTGCCAGCCGACATGAGCGAGCTGATATTCGCGGCTCAGAAGGTGGCCGACGACGATGCCCGACTCACACAGAAGATTAAGGATATACACGCCTATGCACAGGTTCCGCAAAGCTATGAGGACAAGCTCAAGGTGCAAGCTAAGTTCGGCGTGGCCGTAGAAGAGTGGGTTAAGGAGAACCAAGTAGACGCTTTGGCCCTGCAATGCTGGGACTCGCTGGAGAAAAACTATGGTGCCGCGCCCTGCATCACCATGGCTATGCTGGGCGATATGGGCATTCCGTGCGCCTGCGAGACCGATATCACAGGCGCAGTGAGCATGCTTGCACTGCATTTAGCATCAGGTAAGGCCTCAGCAATAGCCGATTGGAACAACAACTTCGCCGAAGACAGAAACACATGCGTGTGTACGCACTGCGGAAACTTCCCCCGCAGCTTCATAGGCAACGGAGATTTGAAGCTCACACCGCTGGGAGTACTCGGCAGGCAGCTGGGTAAGGTGCGCACATTCGGCGCTATCGACGCCAAAGTGAGCGCAGGCGACTTCACCTTCTTCCGCATCTCAACCGACGATCCTGCCGGAAAGATACGCGCATACCTGGGCAATGGAAACATCACCAACGATCCCTACGGCATGGACGGATGCATTGCCGTAACACACGTAGACCATTTGCAGAAGCTCATGAAGTTTATTTGCAGGCATGGCTTTGAGCATCATGTAGCCCTGGTGCGCACAGATGTGGTAGACATATTGAAGGATGCCATAGAGAACTACCTGGGTTGGGACCTCTACGTACACAACGACGACGAGGAATAAAAGCCTACAGGGCATGACAGCATAGCCCCGACAGACATACAAAAAGCAAGGGAGAGAAAGCCGCAACAGGCTCTTTTCTCCCTTTTTATTTATATAATGCCGTAACATTGAGGCTTTTTAGACTCACAAAAAGCAAAAAAGCACTTGCACATTGTGGTTATATAAATAATTTTAAGTATCTTTGCAGCCACTAAGGGCTCTGATAGTTCAATGGATAGAACGGAGGTTTCCTAAACCTTTGATCCGGGTTCGATTCCCGGTCGGAGTACTTCTTGGGCAACCTGAAAAACATACTAAACAAGCAATCATCATGATAGGAGCCATTATAGGAGATATAGTAGGTTCACGATTTGAGTTTGGACCTGCACCGGAAAAAGGCTTTCAGCTTTTCACGAAAGACTGTTCTTACACCGACGACACTATATGCACCATTGCCATAGCCGATGCCATACTCAACCATAAAAGCTATAAAGACGCGCTGCTGGAGTGGTGCGGGCGCTATCCTGACCCCATGGGAGGCTACGGCCCACGCTTTCTGGATTGGCTGGAAAATGGAGGCAAAGAGCCTAACAACAGCTGCGGAAATGGCGCGGCCATGCGTGTGAGCCCCATAGGGTGGCTCTTCAACGAATGGGATGAGGTGACCGAAGAGGCCAAGAAGTCGGCTGAGGTGAGCCATAACCATCCCGAAGGCATCAAAGGAGCGCAGTGTGTGGCCGAGATAATATGCTGGCTGCGACACGTAAGGTTCGACAAGAGCTCCATAGAGGCCAAGGTGAAGAAGTTCTATCACTATGAGATACCACCCATGAAGGATATTCTGCGCATTGGAAGTGAGAACCATTTCGACGGCACATGCCAGGAAACAGTGCCTTGGGCCATACGTTGCTTCCTCGACGCCAACAACTTTGAGGACGCCATACGCCTGGCCGTGATGTGCGATGGCGACACCGACACCAAGGCATGTATAACGGGAAGTATCGCCGAAGCCTACTATGACGTGCCCGACTGGATTACAGACAAGGCCATATCCTATCTGCCCAAGGACATGAGAGCTATTCTTCTGCAATTTCTTGACACCATCAAGGGCGAGCTAGATTAGCCCTCGCACGCTGCCATCAGCCCTTGTCGCCGATGCCAAGCAGCGTTTTTATCATATTCATCTTATGTTTGCGGCTGATGGAATAGGTATCATCATGCTGGTCTATATAGTCCATCAGCCGGTAGCTCTTGCCCAGAAGCATGTCACGCAAAGGGTTATCCTTGGTCTTGGCCTCGGCCAAAAGCAACTCGGCAAGCATCTTCAGCCGCGTCATGCGGTGCTCGTCATCCCACTCATCATGCGCATGTTGCAATGCCTCCTCCACACTCAGGTTGCGCCACACAGCATAGTCGCCCACATATTGACGGTATATGTCACGCAGTTCGGCATCATCTTCGTCTTTCTCTTTTTTCTCCAAGAAGCGCGACAAGGCCTTCATAAACTCCTGCAGGAGCCGCATAATGTAATCTCTCTCTAGCATAATTCACTCTTGATTAGACAGTTCGGTAATATAATCAAACAATTTTTTGTAGAAGGGATGGCGTGCCAGCGTGGCCGCGTCGCCTAAGATGATGAGCTTCATGCGTGCTCTTGTAATGGCCACATTCATTCTTCGCAAGTCGCGCAAGAAGCCTATCTCGCCCTTATCGTTGGCTCTCACCAGGCTGATGAGCACGATGTCGCGTTCCTGACCCTGAAAGCCGTCAACCGTATTCACGCTGATAAGGCGTCTGAAAGGCTTGAAGAAGGCACGCTGACGAATGAGATGGCGCAGGTATTGCACCTGAGCCCTATAGGGAGATATTACTCCCACGTCGATGCTCTCGTCGAGAATGCGCTGCTTACCTATCTTATTAAAATACTCCTCCAGCGTGTTGAGCGTATATTCAGCCTCACCTTTATTCACCCTACCAAACGAAGCGCCCACAAACTGCTCCTTAAAGTCGTTGCCATCGGCATCATCCGGCAGGCCTTCGGTGTTGCGCCACTCTATCGGAATGTCGTAATCCAGAATGCCGCGAGCCCGCACCTGTGGCGCGGATACCACCTTTCCGCCGTAGAACCAGTCGCTTGAGAAGCGCATAATCTGCTCGTTCATGCGGTATTGTATGTTCAGTAAGGTCACCACTTCGGGCTTATTGTTCACGATGCGCTCCATCAGCGTGACGCCAAGTCCCGCCCTCATCGCCGCCATGCTCTTGATGGTGGGCAACTGACAGTGGTCGCCGGCCAGCACCACGCGCGAGCAACGCCGCATGGGCACCCAGCAGGCAGCCTCAAGGGCTTGCGCGGCCTCGTCTATAAACAGAGTGCCGAACTTCATCCCCTCCAACAGCCGGTTGTCTGACCCTATCAGCGTGCACGCTATGACCCTAGCCTGGCCAAATATCTCGGTGTTGATGCGTATCTCCAGCTCCGTGGCACGGCTCTTCAGCCGCTCCAGCTTCTGATGGATGCCCTCCGAGCCCTTGCGGCGTGTCCCTCTGAGCTGCCGGATGGCCTTACGTATGGCCCATAACTGGGGATAATCAGGATGCGACTCAAAGCGCCGCTCGTAAGTAAAGCCCAGCATCTTGTCGTTCACCCGGGTGGGATTACCCAGCCTCAGCACGCTGATACCACGGTCGATGAGCCGTTCTGAAATCCAGTCTACGGCCATATTGCTCTGCGCGCACACCATTACCTGGCTCTCACGCATCAATGTCTCATTGATAGCCTCAACAAGTGTGGTGGTTTTACCCGTGCCGGGAGGACCATGGACAATGGCCACATCCTTCGCTCTAAGCACCTCATTGACAGCCTTTTCCTGCATAGGATTAAGCCACGGGAAGCGTATGGGCTCAAAAGAGAAGTGCTTGGCGGGCTGGTGAGTGTAGAAGAGGTCGCGCAAGTAAGCCAGTCTGTTACCCTTGGCACGCATCACACGGTCCAGGGCATCAAACATTACGCGATAGCTAGTCTCGTCAAATGAAATCTGACACCCTACCTCTGAAGAGGCCGTTTGCAGGTCAAGCAAGGGCGCATCATCTGGAACGGCCACCACCATACGGTCGCCTTCAACATAACTCACCTGACCCGTGAAGCTGAAATACTTCACCTCGAGGCCCTTCCCTGCCCCATCAGCCATCTGAAAGAACAGCACCGGGCGGCCATACTCAAAGTTATGCTCAATATCTGTATCGGCAAGTCGATATACTTCTACAACCAACTGGTTGAGCGAATTATAATAACGCTTGCCTATGCGCAATGGAAACCAGGCATCGCCCCGCTTCACCTTGCGTTCAATACCCATGGCCTGCGTTTGCTTCCTGAAGGTTTCCTTCTCAGCATAATATTCCATTTGCAGCAGCAAACGCTGGCGCTGCAGGGTCTGTATGGGTGACTCTTGTTGCATAACACTTGCAAAGTTACAAAAAAAGGTGCTGAATACGTGCCCAAACCACAATATATTTACTATTTTTGCAGGCGTGAAGACAATAGAGATAGAAGGCCTCTGCGTGGGGCATATACATGCCGGCATGGTGGCACAAAACTTATGCGCAGCGGCAGACAGCGGCAGGCTGACCTGCCTGCTGGGCAGAAACGGCATTGGAAAATCCACCTTGCTGAAGACCATCAGCGGTTTTCTGCCCAAGATGGCGGGACATATTTTCCTGGCAGGTAAAGAGATTGACACACTATCTAACGCCCAAAGGGCACGCATGGTGAGCGTGGTGCTCTCATCAGCACCCGCAGCAAGCGGACTGAAGGTGTCGGAAGTGGTGGCGCTGGGACGCACACCGTTCACGGGATTCTGGGGCTTTGCCCATAAAACCGACAAGCTTTGCACGGCCCAGGCCATGCAGATGACGGGCGTAGACCATCTGGCCGACAGATATATGAACACCCTTTCTGACGGCGAACGACAGAAGGTGATGCTGGCAAAGGCACTGGCCCAGCAAACACCCATCATCCTACTTGACGAGCCTACGGCCTATCTCGACTATCCGTCGAAGATAGAAGCCATGCTGCTCTTACGAACACTGGCCCGCAAAGAGGGCAAAACAGTGCTGATGAGCACCCATGATGTAGGACTGGCTTTGCAGTTGGCAGACGACATTTGGCTACTGGCTGAGGACGGAAAGCTGCATACCGGAGAGCCTAAAAAAATGGTTTTGGATGAGAATTTTCGCCATTTCATCGAGCAAACGCCCCAAATAAAACTCGATGCCGACACCCTTTCCATACACATCTCAGCTCAATAAGCCACATCAAATCACCGCTTTCGCCCCTCAACATGAACCCAACGGCATCGTCAAAGCATGGCTTTGGTCATGAAAAAAGCGGGATGATAAAAAGCAATATAAATTATATTAAGACATAAAATAAATTATATTTCAAAATAAAATAATTTATTTTACATTACCAAAAACAGCCTTATTGCAAAACAGAAAGGGTCTGTTGGCTGCTACATAGGCAGGTTTTAAAATCAGCTAAGGCCCGTCCACCCGGGCTAAGTGCATGAAAAAGGGGCAGCACATGGCTGCCCCCAAGTCATGAAAAGGTTATCAACACTCGCATAGCCCAGCATGATGGCATGCTGACGGCATAGCTTATTCTACCTTATTTTCAGCATCAAGCATGTGTGCCGGATTAAGAATAGCATCCAACTTCTCCTTCGTTATCAGCTTCCGCTCCAACACCAGGTCGTAAACAGAGCGTCCTGTGGCAAGTGCCTCCTTGGCTATCTTGGTGCTGTTCTTATAACCTATGTAAGGATTCAGGGCGGTAACGATGCCTATAGAGTTCTTCACCATGTTGAGGCAACGCTCCTTATTGACCGTTATACCGTCGATGCACTTTTCTCTGAGCGTATCCATTGCGTTGGGCAACCATGTGAGATCCTCTATCAGACACTCGGTAATGATGGGCTCCATCACGTTGAGCTGCAGCTGTCCTGCCTCTGCCGCAAAGGTGATGGTGGTGTCATTGCCTATAATCTTAAAGCAGGTCTGGTTTACAACCTCAGGTATCACGGGGTTCACCTTGCCCGGCATGATAGACGAGCCCGGTGCCATAGGCGGCAGATTTATCTCATTGAGGCCGCAGCGAGGACCAGACGAGAGCAAGCGCAGGTCGTTGCAAATCTTAGAAAGCTTCACAGCCAGACGCTTCAATGCGCCGCTGTAGCTCACGTAAGCGCCCGTATCAGGTGTTGCCTCCACCAGGTCGGGGCTCGAAACGAAGGTCTCGCCAGTGAGCTGACTGAGCTTTTGAGCGCACAGCAGAGCATAACCGGGAGCGGCATTCAGTCCGGTACCGATGGCCGTTCCACCCATATTAATCTCGTGCAGCAACCTGACGTTGCGGTCGAGGTTGGCTATCTCCTCCTCCAGATTGTCGGCAAAGGCCATAAACTCTTGTCCGCTGGTCATGGGCACGGCATCCTGCAGCTGTGTTCTGCCCATCTTGATGACATCCTTAAACTCAACGCCCTTGCGCCTGAATGCCTCTATAAGCTTGCTCAGACTGGCCACCAAATGCTTGTTCATGCGTATGAGCGCCAGGCGGATGGTGGTGGGATAGACGTCGTTGGTAGACTGTGAGCAGTTTACGTGGTCGTTGGGATAGCAATATTGATACTCTCCCTTCTTGTGTCCCATAATCTCCAGCGCCCTGTTGGCAATCACCTCATTGGCGTTCATGTTCACGGATGTGCCGGCACCTCCCTGCACCATGTTGGTAGGGAAGTTGTCATGAAACTTGCCATTGATGATTTCGCGGCATGCCTGTGATATGGCTCCGGCTATCTTATCGTCTATCAGGCCAAGCGTATGGTTGGTCTGCACGGCAGCCAGCTTTACATAAGCGATGGCAATGACGTAGTCGGGATAGTCGCTCATCTTCTTACGGCTGATGTGATAGTTATTGATGGCGCGTTGTGTCTGCACGCCATAGTAGGCATCAGCGGGCACTTGGAGCTCGCCTAACAGGTCAGACTCAACACGATACTTCTTTTCTTCTGTCTTCTTGTTTACTTTCTTTTCTTCCATTATATTTTTGTGATATTTAAATGTTGCTATTTTTTAATATGCCTTAATCCTGTACATGAAGCCCAGCTCTATGCGGTTGGTGTTATAATCCGGCAATCCGCACTTGTCACTGAACTTAAAGTCGCGGCCCACATAGGCCAGAAATATTCTGAAGTCCTGGCTCTTCACGGGATAATACTCAATGCTTCCGAAGTAGCCGAACGACTTTCTGTAGTTCTTAAGCTTCTCTACCTTGCTCACGCTAGCGGTCTCGTACATGCCTTTCAGCATGAGGTTCCATTGCGGAGCAAACTGCCAGTTGAGCTTGGTAATGAATGAATTGTAATGCACATCGCTGAACCAGTAATTGTCAGGAAAGTCTGTTCCCATGATAGAGCGGCACTCGTTGGAGGCTATTTTCAACCTATCGAGCCCGTCCCATGCGCCCATGTAGTCGAAATACCACTGCAGTTTGGGCAGGTTAAGCTCTTGTCCGAGCACCAGCATGCGGCTGTATTTATGCTTGGCCTGTGTTTGTATGCCCCAGCTCCAGCGTGTCTTGAGCATGTTGTTGGCAAAGCTTCCGTTCCAGTTCACAATATACGTGAGCGCGTTCTTCGACTCTTGCAATTCTCTCACCGACTCGGCGTTGCCCTCAACCGACATTGCCGATCCGCCATACTCATTGCTGAACTTGTTGTTATTGGCATCGCTCACCTCCACGGCAATCTCTTGGGTGGGTATGGGCGTATAGCTCAGCACCACGCCGGCCATGAAGTTGTCCATGTTATCAACCATATCGCTATACTGGTAGATGTACATCGGGTTCTCATCAAACTCAAATCCGCCCCATATCTGGCACATCTTACCGGCCTGAACGGTGAGCTTGTCGTTGAAGTGATAGCCCACCATCATGATGTCTGTGGCTTTGGCAAAGTTATCCTGGCCTTGTGCGCCATTGGCTTTGTTCATTCTGTGCCTCAAACGATAGAAGAGCTTGTCGGTGAGGTTACCCTTAATCTCCAGTCTGAGCTGTTTGTTGGCAAAGCGGGTTCCCCACTCGTCGTCAGCGCCCTGCTCGGTCTGGAAGCTGTAAGCATAGTTAAAGTACACATTGAACATGTCGTTATGCTTCTTCAACTTAAGTATCTCTTCAGACAGCGACTTGAAGTTGCCGTCGTTGGCACCATATCCATGGTTGTCTCCATCACCTATCGGTTCGGCCTGTATGCCCAATGCGCAGGCAAGCAACAAGCCTAATGTGAGTAACTTTTTCATATCTTCATTAGATAAAAGGGTTGTTGATAATAATTAAAGATAAGAGTTCAGAAGTGCTAATGAGCGCTGCTAAGAGCGCTCATTGTGCGTTATCCGAAGGCTGTTAGTACTCCTCAAAGTACTGCTGTATCTTCTGCCAGTCGTGAGTCTTGGTCAGAGCGAGCATCAGGAGCACGCGAGCCTTCTGCGGGTTGAGATTGAGTGAAGCTACAAAATGATACTTGGCATCATCCACTTCGCCATTCAGATTGGTCGGACCGGTGGGCACACGGCTTGAGCGCACAATCTGTATGCCGGCATTCTGAGCCTTTACGGCAACGTCGAACACATCCTTGTAGAAGTTGCCGTCGCCTACACCGGCCAGCACGATGCCGTCGAAGTGATTGTCTACAAAGGCCTGCATGGGCAGCGGAGAGCAGTTGGCATAACCGTAAACGATGCCCACCTTGGGCAGAGAGGTCATGTTGTCTACGTTAAACTCAGAGGTCAGGCCTTGCTTAGACACGCTCTTGTGCAGATAAACAGGCTTTCCGTTATACACATAACCCACCTCGCCATAGAGTCCGCCTTTAAAGGTGGCGCAGTCGGTGGTGTGTGTCTTGATGAGTGCCTTAGCCTCGAAGAGCTCGTTGTTCATGCAAGCCATGACGCCATGTCCCTTTGAGCTGGGGTCTACAAGGGCAGCCACGCCGTTGTAAAGGTTGGCGGGTCCGTCGGCACTGATGGCTGTAGAGGGTCTCATAGAGCCAACAAGGATGACGGGTTTGTCTGAGTGAACGGTAAGAGAGAGGAAGTAAGCCGTTTCCTCCATCGTGTCTGTTCCGTGTGTAACGAGCACACCGTCATAGCCCTCGTTGTTGAGCAGCTGGTTGATTCGCTTGGCCAGCTTCAGCCACACCTCGTCGTTCATATCCTGCGAGCCTATGTTCACAAGTTGCTCACCCGACACATCGGCCAGATCTTTTATCTGGGGCACAGCGGCGATGAGCGTTTGTATGCCCACCTGTCCGGCACCATAGGCGCTTGATGTGGCACTGGCCGACACACCGGCTATGGTACCACCCGTGGCGATGATGCGTATTTTGGGTTTCTGAGCATAAACAACAACTGACATAATCATTGCCAGCAGCGTAATGAATGTAATCTTGAATGTTCTCATAATGATATTGTTTTAAAGTTAATAATAAGATTTTTACAAGAAGAGCGTGATGGCATAAGCCACGGCAATAGATACTATGGTGGTCACAAAGCCGGGCAGCTGGAAACTGTGGTTCACTACATAGCGCCCCACATGCGTGGTTCCGGTGCGGTCAAAGTCGAGCGCAGCCACCTCGGTGGGATAGTTGGGCAGGAAGAAATAGCCGTTGCAGGCAGGAAACATGGCCACGAGCAAGAGGGGATTGATGCCCAGCGCCACGCCTATGGGATAGAGGGTGCTCACCGTAGCGGCCTGCGAGAAGAGCATGATGCTCATCAGGAAGAGTGCCAAGGCAAAGAGGAAAGGCGCAGCAGACACCATACCGCCCAGGGCATGGTTGAGCATGTCGGCATTGCCCGTATAGAACGTGCTGCCCATCCATGCTACGCCAAAGATGCCCACCACGGCATTCATGCCGGCCTTGAAGATGTTTCCCGACACGGCATCCTGCACCTTGCCCTTTCCGGCCAGCAATATCAAGGCCGCATCTGACATCATAATCATCTCAATGGTCTGACTCATGGTGACACCTTCAGGACGCAGACTGGGGAAGAAGCCGAACACAATGACGAGCAACACACCCAGCAAGAAAGCCAGCACAGAGTTGCGCGCCCTGGGGTTAGGCTCTGCCACGGCCTTGCGCACACTTTCCTGCACAGCCTCAGGATTTATCAGGCCGGCAGCCACGCGACGTTTATATTCATCGTCATCCTCAAGCTCCTTGCCCACATGGTTCTCTATGAAGGCAGCCACCAGTATGGCCACGAAACTGGCCGGTATGCACACTATGAGCACCGTGCCCAGTTCTATGCCCTTGCCACCCAGGATGTCCTGGCTTATCAGGGCCGCCGTGGCCGCCGACACGGGGCTGCCCGTAATGCCGAGCGACGCGGCTATCACACTAAGGCTCATGGGGCGCTCCGGCCTAATCTTATTGGCCTGGGCTATGTATGATATAATAGGTAGAAGGGAATAGCTGGTATGGGCTGTACCGGCAATGAGGCAGAAAAGCCAACAGCACAACGGACCGTAATAAGTGATGTGCTCCGGGTGCTTGCGAAGAAACTTTGCAGCCAAGCCCACCAGATATTCAAGGCCACCTGAGGCCTGCAAGGCGCTCGCTGCTGTTATCACAGCCACGATAATCATCATTACATCGATGGGCGCAGTGCCCGGAGCGAGGCCAAAGCCATAAACAAGAATGAAAACACCCAACATGCCATAGATACCTAATCCGATGCCTCCCACCCGGGCACCGATAAAGATTAAGGCCAGCACAATGAGTAATTGAACGATGAGAAGAGTTATTGTCATATTGTTTAAGTTAGTATTCTGCTGCAAAGATAAGCTTTATTTGTAAACCATCTATAATAATTATTTACCTTTTCTGTGCTTTTAGTACTATTTAACTAAGTACGTAATATATTTTAAAATAAGAAGAACAGCTTTACATATTGATACATATATATTCTGTATAACAGTATTCATCCCTCTTACAGTTGACATATTGTCACTTTACAAAAGATGTATAGAAGGCTTAAAAGAATGTTGATGAACAGCGTTACTAAGCCGCTTTGCAAACAACGCTGCAATCGAAACATAAGAGCCCGACACAAAACACTCACCCGGCGGATGAATATTATTAAGGGGAAAGGCGACAAACGAGTTAAAAGAAATTTAAGAAATACAAAAAATGGGGGGGGTATACGCTCCAAACGCACTCTCAATTAGGAATTTCTTTTTACCTTTGAACCCGAAAATACAGACAGACCATACGTTAGTTTTCATACCGATGTATACAGGTTTTCTGAAACGACCAAGACAGAAATAAAATTTTGCTGGTTAGAAGATAACCAAGCAACAACGAATGATGCGGCACGACAATGGATTGCGAAATCACCTATATAGGCCGCACACTCCGCACCAAGAAGTGCAAAGACATGCTGAAAACATTTTCTATCGAAAATTATAAGTATCAATTAGTCTCAAATAAAGGAAGATTGTTTATGAAGGTTTTAGAATTCAAGAAACAAGTAAAGAGTTTATTACGCGAAAGAAAGCGCCGGGTGGCTCTGGTTCGCGCCATAGTAATGGGCATCGTGCTTTTGATGCCTGCACATGGCATGGCCCAAGTAGAAATTAACGAGGCCAACTTTCCTGATGCTAAATTCAGAAATTTTGTTAATTCCATATCAGGTAATAGGGGTGAATTGTCACAGACAACGATTAACGCAACGACTTCTTTTGGCAAGGGATTAAATGGTTTAGGTGTATCAGACCTTACGGGGCTGAAGTATTTTACCAAACTTACCACATTAGACTGCCAGAATAATCCGAACCTGACATCCATCGACTTAAGTAGCAACACGAATCTGCAAACAATTAAAACCATTGGCTGCAAAATAACGTCGCTGGACTTCAGCAACAATCCCGCGATGACATCCATAAACTGTTCAGCTATGAAAACGCTGACTAGCATCGATGTAAGCAAATGTACAAATCTTCAAGAATTATATGTTCCTGACAATAAGCTCACAACGCTGGATGTGACCAACTGCCCCAAATTGACGCTCCTGTCTTTTTATAGTAATAATATAGCATCAATCGACCTATCAAAAAACACGGCGCTACAAAAATTGTATGCATTTAATAATACACAACTCACCAGTTTGGACCTGACCAACAACACCAACCTGACTTATCTGTCGGTCTACAGCAACAATATGCCGGAGTTGGATGTCAGTAAGTTAACTAAGCTGCAGACTTTGTTGTGCTTCAAAAATAAGTTGACAACGTTAGACTTGAGCAACAACACGGCTCTACAAGAACTGTCGTGCTACAAAAATCAGCTGAAAAGTCTCGACCTGTCGAAGAACACAGCTTTGATTCGTCTCGACTGTAATAGCAACCAGCTGGAATCTTTAACCATTAATCCGGCTGATGACACAAAAATGAATTTTATCAGTGTTCATGACAATGCATTGAGTCATATCGACCTAAGCAAATTTACCAACCTGGTAACTCAGGTTAACAGCTCCTTTGCCAAGGCAAAAGAAGGAAGCCAAAAGCGCACCGCTATGCTCTACACAGATGGCACCGATGCCTACCTGAAAGTTTCTGAGGGTATTGACGCAAGCAAGATAAGCGATGGTAAAATCAACATTTCGCAAGAATCTACCCCCATCACATTCACTGTTGGCACAGAGGCAGATGCCAATGGATTTGTGCCCTTAAAGTTCAGCAATGGCGCTACGAGAAAACAGTTCTTTAACTGGAATAATTCTAAAAGCTCAGCTTCTGCTATAACTATTACATATAACTATAAGACCGGATCAAAAGTTACTGATCTGGCCACCATGGATGTCACCAACACTGTGCTATGCTATATGCTGCCCATGTCGGCAGAATATGGCAGTGTCAACCTGCCTTATAATGTAACTTTGCCTGCTGGTGCCACGGCTTATGCCGTAACTGCAACAGACGTAGAGTCAGGCAGCGGCAACAACACGGCCACACTCACCCAGATAGCCAAAGCGGGTGAGACGGTAGCCGCCAACACACCCATGCTGATACGGCGTTCTGACTCTACAAGCGCCCTCTTTGCACTGAACCAAAGCACGGCCACATCAACGCCCAAAGCACCAGCAGACAACCTGTTGAAGGGAACAAAAAGCACTGCTATCAACAATAGTGAAGATTATTATGTTTTAGGATTAAACAACGCAACCCAAGCATTAGGCTTCTGGCGCAGCGACAACAGCAAGATTGGCACATGGCGGGCTTACCTCGACTTGAGCGGAACGGGCTCAAGCGCTAAAGGTTTCATTCTCGCACTCGACACAGATACGCCTACGGGGATAACAAACGCAGCAGTAACAAATAAAAAGGACACAGACACATGGTACACCCTTGACGGCATTAGGCTGAATGCAGCGCCTACACAAAAAGGATTCTACATTCACCAAGGCAAGAAAATAGTGATTACCAAATAACAAACAAGGAGAAAAATTATGAAAAAGAAAGACTATATTAAACCAACTTGCTCTCTGGTTTACATGTTGGATGATTTAATGGAAAACAAACTTCCTATAGGTGGCAGCTGGGACAAAACCAAATCCGGTGACGAAACTGGAGGCGGCCTGTCTAAAAAAGACTTTACTGGCACTGACGATGGCGATGCCAATGGCAGCAATAAGTGGAGCGACAATTAAGCCTCACAAGCCAAACAGCCCACGCAACCCTCTATGTCCATGCACTAAGAGGGTTTCATGAGCAGGCATGAAGGTGACGATATTTATGGTTCTTGAAAGAAGATGAGGGCGTGTCATAATGAAGTTTCATGACACACCCTCTTCTTTACTAGCTGAAAATTGTTACTCTGCCTTGGCAGACATTAAGCCACGTGCTAATTGTGCATACATCTCAAACAATTTGGCTACACATTCGCTCTCACTCAATTTAGAGTTAAAGCCATAGGCAGCCATCACTGCACGGTCGTTGGCACGGTGAGCCTCAAGCAAGTCATAAGGCATAGTTGCAGGGTCGTACAGGTCGGCCAGGCTACTGTCAGGATATTTTGCCCGCGCATCCAATATGCCCTGCGCCGTCTGCGCTATCTTGGCCCGCTGACTATCAGAAGGCTCAGGCCAAGGAAAGTTGTTGTACACAATATCCTTTGAGTAACGGTAATCGCTCTTTAGTCTTCCGCACACCACACGCATCCATGCCATGTGCACGTTGCTCTCAAGGATGCCGAAGTGGTAGAGCGTGGCATTGGGAATAAGATGTACGGCATTGCTGGCAAACGTATCTTTGTGAATGAAGCCCATTGGCACATAACGTCGACGTTCTGAAGATGTTGAAGGAATGAGAATAGAGTCGCCTTCCGGCATGTTCTCTACTTGGAAACGCGTTGGGCGGTCGGCCAACTTGATAGTTGACCTTCTTTTACTAGCCAGCCTGAGCTGTCGCACCTTCTCCACCCGCTGCTTGCACAGAGGCATCTCATTGATTTGCCGTGGCGTGCAATCACCCAGCCAGAGACAGTAGCGAGGCTGTTGATGAATAAATTCTTCCGAACCATACCAGGGATGAAAGAGTGACACGGATTTCGGCTCATGCTTGACGAACTCCTCCATATCCTTTTTAGTGAACAGATAGTTTCCCCCATCAATAGGTTGATTACCTATTCCGATGGCTGGAACGCCGCAAAGCGGAGTGCTGCGGCTATAGATAAAGGTGTCGAGGGCATCGATGAGATAAGGATTGATGTGCTTGGCCTCTATGGCTTTGCCATTGTCATAGATGTGCTTAGCGGCAGAATGTCTGCCCACGCTGAAGCCCACAACCACCACATGCACATGTGCCTTCAGCGAAGCCTCGCTGTCCCACCTGAACGTTCGATAGGCAAAGTCTATCGCAGCACCCCTCTCCACCAGTGGTGCCCACAGATTGGCCACCTGCTCGCCTTGCGTAATACTGTTGGTAGAGACGAGCGCGGCATGGCATTCGGGATTTTGCTCCATGAGCTTGACAGCCTTGTAATACCACGCGCCGACATAATCGATGTTGCCTAAGTTTTTCCAATTCTTACCAAACACGTGCTCCATGTCGTCCTTCTGTGACGGCGACATAAGCCTGGCACCCACAAAAGGCGGATTGCCAATGATATAATCATATCTGACGGCTTTGCGCAAACGGGGCTTAGGACCGGGATGTTGGTGAGAGGTCACTAAATTAATATCTTGAAACACAAGAGGCTCATTGACCATTTCGCCTTCATTCTCAAGTATCAAATAGGTGTTCTTAGCATGAACGGTAGGTGTATCGTCCGGCACTTCCATCTCGCCCCACTCCATTCTCAAGGCATTGCCCTCTCTGATGTTGGCATAACTCTTGAGCGGCAGAAAGTCGATGTCATGGTGGATGATGCGCTCAGTTTCTGCCATCATCTGACTCTCCGAAATCCATAGAGCCGTAGTGGCTACGGTAACAGCAAAATCGTTTATCTCTATACCGTAGAACTGATTGATATTCACTTTGATGGGATTGGTGAAAACATCTAAAGGTTCGATGGCATACATCGCCTTGATAACTTCGTTTTCCAGTCGCCTGAGCGACAGATAACTCTCCGTGAGGAAGTTGCCTGAGCCGCAGGCAGGGTCTAAAAAGGTGAGCGAGGCCAGCCTGTCCTGAAAGGCATGAAACTTCTTGAGCCGTGTCTTGGCAACAGGTTCTTCGCATATTTTGTTAAAATCATCGTGCAGACTGTCGAGAAAAAGGGGGTCGATAACCTTGTGTATGTTTTCTATAGAGGTGTAATGCATGCCTCCCTTGCGCCTTGTGTCGGGGTTGAGCGTAGACTCAAACACACCGCCAAAGATGGTGGGTGAAATCTGGCTCCAGTCAAAGTCTTGCGAGGCATGCTGCAGCAGCACGCTGCGTATCTCGTCGGTGAACTGCGGCACCTCTATCTGTTCGGCAAAGAGGCCGCCATTGGTATAAGGAAAGGCCGAGAGCTCGGGCTTGTCATATCTGCTGCGCTGGTCAGCCGGGGTGTTAAGTTCGGCAAAGAGGCGTATGAGCGCCATGCGCATGTCTTCTGTGGGATAGTGCTCCATGTAGTTGTGAAACATATCACGCTTGCCGAAGATGCCGGCATCCTCAGCATAGAGGCAGAACACAAGGCGGACACAAAGAATATTAAGGTAACGTAGCGAGTGAGGATCTGAGGCATCATACTGCTTGATAAAGGCATCATACATCATGCCTACAATTTCACCGGCCTTCATCGACACCATCATCTCTCTCTTGATATGCTCGTTGCCCATATCTACGAGAAACTGCAAGCGATAGTAGTCTTTGCCAAGATTGGACAGCAAGATGCGTTGCGGCTCGCTGTTGGGACTTTCCATGTCATAAACATCAAACTCAGCAAAATTGCAGGTAATAATCCACCGCGGTCTCTTCGAATAGGGCAGCACAGCCGAATAACGCTGAGCCTGCTGAAAAGGTGTGAGCAGCGTGCCGTCGCTCTGCCTGATGGGTTTGCGCAAGTCTTTGCCAAGAGACTTCTGCTCTATCATGACATGAGTGGATGGTATCATTACATCGATGAACGACGTATTGTCAAGCTGAACCTTATCTTCAAACTCAACAAACTCAGTGGGATGCTCCACGCCATACACACTACCCAGCAGGTCGAGCCAAAAACGCTGGCTCTCTCCCTTCTCGTAGCCCTTATCCTTCCATCGTTTTGCGAAATCCTCGGCTGCTGATTGCTGTTGCTTCTCGGTGTTCATGCTCAAAACCTTTAGTTAGTTGTTATAATCAAAAGTTGAATAGACTTCTTACTATAAGATATAAACGTGATATATACATAAAAATTATGCCATGATACAAGTTTTGCGCTCTCACCATGGGTTATTGGGGAGGGGCAGCACAAGTATCATCTACTAACAAGAGCATCATGCCATCATAACTAAAAATACATCTTTGTTATTTATGAATCATATTCCGGCATATTGTATAAATCCGTCTGTCAAATTGCCGCAACAGGCAACCAAAGAATATTTTACAGATAATTCCGGGAAAATAGCAAACAAAAATTTGTATTATATAAAATAAATCCTTAATTCCGCAACACTTTGATTTAACTTTATTTATAAGTACCTGAGCAACAAAAAGTTGCTCAGGATTTTGCCATGTCAGATTTTTCAC
>ERZ780151.636-NODE-636-length-33235-cov-3.264346_pt1 | contig 33235 bp, 28 predicted proteins | sample MGYA00510983_ERZ780151 | MGnify/ENA primary metagenome ERZ780151 (study PRJEB29588, sample SAMEA2144623) | human gut metagenome | biome: human gut; feature: human-associated habitat; material: faeces | place: Denmark | collected 2008/2010 ... | reverse complement strand
CGGCGTAATTGGGACATATGATGGAAATTCATTTCCGTCATACGCAAGATGCCATTCATTTTTACGTTTATCAAATTCAAAATATGGTATCGGAATCACATCACACTCACATCTGTCATCATCTTTAGCCGCAAGCCAGACGCTCTCAAGTGCATCCCACATCTGGGCTTTATATGGAAGAAATACAATTCTGTATTTTCCTGCAATTTTCCCAATTAAACTCTCAACATTATTAATTAAATCATCAATTAATTTTATTTTATATATTCTTTCACTTGCCGGATTAATAAGAGACAATTCATACAAAACTTCACAATAATTTTCAAGAAGCGGAACAATATTTTTATCATTACAATCACTGTTTTCAATGATATTTCCAATATTGACTGCATATTCCTGACATTGTGTTAAAGAATTAATATATTCATTGTTATTTAATACATGCAGATTAATATGAATATTTTTCACGTTCTGTATTATTTTTAAAATTTCATGTTTTGTATTAATATTCATATAGATTTTTAACCTCCATGTTTTATATTTATTGATTAATTTCCAAAATTAATCACATAACTTATTCTATACACGCAAGAATCTGCTCCGTTATCTGTGTCCATGTATATTTATCAGCAACTTCATTAAAACCATTTTTAATAATCTCTTTTGATTTTTCTGGATTATCAAGATAGTTTTTTATTATTTCAGGAATACTGTCCAACTCATTCAAATCATAAAATACAATATTTTCATCATCAGTGAAATTATCTTCGAGCCATTTGCTTTTATCTGTAAGAGGAAGTGAGCCTTGCAATAAAATATTAAATATTCTGTCATGTGTTCCATCTTTAAACCACGGCATAATATTAAGATTAATCTTTGCCTTTGCCATAACCGGAAGTGTATCTTTAAACGGTATTCTGTCATTGATAATATGTACATTGTCAAGCATAGCAGCAGGATGATTCTCCCATCCACGCCCCAGAAGCCATATATCAATACCTGAATCTGCAATCACCTGTACAACCTGCTTTCTATAATACATTCTCGCAAGCCAGTCAACAGGCTCTGCAAACCTGAAGAGCTGTATCACCTGTTTTTCAGACATAATCAATCTCATCAAATCCATAACATCAACCACTGCCTGCTCTGTAGACACTTCATTCCTGTCAGTCATATAATCTGCAAGATTATGATAAAACATCTTTATAAGTTCATTATCACTAAACATCTCATCTATCTGTTCAAGATATATATGTGGTTCATAAAAAGTTCCTGAAAACAAAACATCATATGGTCTTTTTTCGTAATTTTCCAAATCAGGCTCACCCATATATGTACCGGCATGAGGCATAAATCTTACATCAGCCACACTCTCACCAAAATATTTTTTTACATATTCCACATGATTTCTATCACAGCAAAACTGTATGTACCTCCTAGGATGTCTTAACATTGTTGGATGAAATCTTAATGGATGATCCATAAGAATATTAATTGCCAATGTATTCATGGAATCCCACAGTTCAACAAATATCCTGTCCTTTATTCCCAAACCATCAAATGCTATTGCCGCATCAGCTTTTTTTTCAAGGAACGAATTAAATCTTTCAAATGAATGTTCTCCTGATCGTGACATATCACGCAAATCAAGTACAAAACATTCATGATTCTTTTTATTTAATTCCTCAACAATTCTATCTGTAAAATAATTAAACGACTCTACATCTGAATAAAATAAAACAAAACGCATTACTTTAAAAATCACTCCTCGTATAAACCATACTCTTTTATCTTTGCATTAATAGCTTTCTTCAGCTTCGTAGAGCTTGTACTCTGTGTATATGGGAAAAATACCATTGTTGAACCATGCTCTTCAAGAAACTCCTTCTGAGCAATCCAATACGCATCATGCTCATAATCACTTCCTGAAAACTGAACATCAAAATGATACACTTTATACATATCCTGTGTTCCACAAAAATTAAGCGGAAGCTTTACAGCCTCATCAACATAACGGCATGAACGCACCATTTCAATTCTTTCTTCAAACGGAACAAACGGCTCAGCCTGCTTATTAAGCCTTACCCCCTCATCTGACACGACCCCGACAATCAGATAGTTGCACTGTTCTTTTGCTCTTTTAAACATATTAAGATGTCCGATATGAAAAAGGTCAAAAACACCAGCTATATAACCTATATTATACGGTTTTTTCTCATTTTCTCCATCAGTGCCAGTATTTCCTGAATTCTCAGCAATCATGCCTGCCGCACGTTTTTGTGCAATCTCTCTTCTTTTATTCGGATATTCATTTGAAGGGTCATATATATGATACTTTGAAATTCCCATTTCCTTTAACTGCTTTACAACACCATAATATTTTTTTATACAAATAATCAAATGAAGTTCATCAGAATCTATATCTCTTAAAACATCAGGAGAATTAACCGGTACATTATCCATCATTGTTCCCCATTTCGACCGATTGTTATCTATAATCGAAAAAATATCGTAACAACCTGCAAATTCATTCAGAAATCTTTTTGTAAAATTGCCCGAACCAAAAAGAACAAGTTTTTTATTATTTCCAACTTTCGTTTTATCGTCAAGTCCTTTGAAAATATCAACAAATATTTCCTGATAATCAGAGGCACTGTAATTAATCTTTTCCCTGTTACTGTAGATTACTCTTGCGTCACACGTTCTTTCCTGTTTATAAAGCTGTAATTCCTTTTCATTACGTAATTCGCTTGTAAATCTGTAGGATATACGCTGCCACAGTTCTTCAAGCTCTGCAAGGTCGAATCTTTCAAGTACCTCTTTTCTTGGAATCAATCTTTCAAATTCCATATCAGCACCATCATATATAACTGATACTGAACGATAAAATATAGCTTTAGCCGGACAGTTTTCAAAATAAAACTCCTGGTCATAAAATATAAATCTTTTCTTCGGTTCTTCTATCGTCTCATCATAAAAACAGTTAAGTGCCACCATATCAATATATCCCTTTGAAAGGATAACTCCCATATCTTTCCCATTGGCACTATTCCTGTCCTTTTCATTCACAATATCTGTATGCTCGGATGATGATAATATCAATTCATACAAATCATTCAATGCATCAAAAAATGCTTCTTTATCTTTCTTTGCAATTTCTCTTAACGCAACCAATGCAACAGGCTTGTCTACGTATGGCATTACAAATTTGTCGTTTTCAATCTTAGATTGAACGACACTAATACCTCTTCTCCGCAATTCATCAAGATTATCCTGCATTTCATACAATTTCTTCATTCCTTCGGAATATACAGCCTTTTTATAAACGCCCCTTATTCCATCATGCTCATATATTCCTGTAACCAAAGCATTTTCCTCTCCACGGTCAAGTGAAAGCGTTACATGCATCGTCTCATCAAACTTTCCATCAGGACTACATTCAATAAAATATGAGTTAGCCATTATATGAAATAAATCATTATCAGCCAAATCCTTATACATAAAACGCTCATCCAGAAAAACACTGTCAGGATAATTATAAAAAGGGAAATATCTGATTGCCAGATCTTCAACCGGTGTATAACCATCAGCATATATAAGCTGTGCCTCTTTCAAATTCGGCATAACTGAATAAAACTTGTCATTACAAAACCCTGCCATACATAACATATCATTAAGTTCTGCTCTGGAATAGCATCTTCCATCTATATCTTTCTTATCCGCTGCGGTTATTCTTCTATAATCTTCAATTCCATCAAAACTATGATTAGTATATGGATCCCTGTCCCCGCAAAAATACTTAATTCCGAGCCTATTCTCTGTTCCTAATAGAAGCCTGCCATCATCCTTTAAATGATTCCTGCAAAATGTAAGCAATTCTACCGGCGATTCACTCTCTTCTAAAACATCAACACCAATAATGTAATCAAATTTTTTAACATCATCAATATTTTCATTTCCCTTTTTTATGTTACATAATGTTACATTTCCTTTATTTTTAAGAAATGATTCTATTTCTTTGTCTTTATTTATCGAATACAAATATAAAATTGTTGCATTTTCCTTAAAATTGTACCAGACAAATATTCCTGTTGAGAACTTTGCTACTATATCTTCAATCTGCATCTTAATGCCTCCGTATAAACCTAACGCCTTTAAAGCTATTATACTCTAAAGGCGTTTACATTAGCAAATATTAATTCTATTTTATAAAATTACATTAATCCATACTCTTTTAAAAGCTGTATCTGATATTCCCTGTCAGATGCAGATTTCTTCAAATCTTCTGTTCTTCCATCAGATAACAGCAATGTAATCAACTGATTAACAATATCTCGTTCTTCTCTACGCCCCTCTTCACGTCCTTGTTCAAGTCCCTGTTCACGTCCCTGTTCACGTCCCTGTTCACGTCCTTCTTCACGTCCTTGTTCTCTTCCCGCTTCGAGTCCTTCCTCGAATCCTTCCTCTCTCGCATCTTCCCTCTCAAGTTCCAGCTGCCTGTCAAACGTATAATCAAGCTTCATACTCTTTGTCACCTCATTCCTTCGTTTTATCAGGAAATCCCTTAATATATTATGCTCTATGCAATAATCTATTGCCATTTGTATATCAACAAGCAGGTCTTCATCCGTTCTTCCATAATGCAATTCCCTTACCTTATTTACAAAAATCATGTACTCATCAAGCCATCTGCAAGAATGTCTTATCTCCTCATTCCTGCCATTATTGATATTATACACCATGCACTTTAATTCCAGTCTTGGATCATCAGTTGCCTTCTCATATGCATCTGATAGCTTTAACTCCTGTACCTCCGGCTGCTTCTCTTCTCCATTATAAAAGACTACAAACTGTGGTACCGGAATCTTTACAAGCTTTCTTCCATACAAATTGCGTCCTATCTTTCTTTCCCTGCCTTCTCCGCCTCTTCCGCTAAGCATATCCGATAAAATTGTCGTAAAATATATCAGGCTTCTCACAGGCATATTAGGACACACTGTTGACTGGTGCTCATATATGCTTAGTCTTGCATCAACCACAAATGCTGCATCATTCCTTACAGTTAGGGATATTCCTCCGTCAAGCGTCTTAATCTCGACATCATCCGGGTTGTCATACGACGAACCATTCATTACATTATAAAGCTGAAGTGCACGCTTCTTGTCTTCCATAAGCATGCTGAACACATCACTCTTATACTCTCTGTTACCATTCATAATTCCTTCTCCTTATCTTATCCGATAAAGCAGGAATATGACTAATATTTTAAGCATTGAATATACACTTATGCAATACGTTCCATGCTGGCTAAACACTGTTGCATCCTGTAAATCCCAGTCGTAAACCATGTAAATATAATAATCCTGCTTTATACCTTATTTTAAAAGCAGAATTTCAATGAAATACAGACAAAAACCAAGATAGACAGACCCTGTACCGCCCCATTGCCATGTGCCTGAAAATGATACTATCAAAATATAGAATACCATCAATTATACAAGCCACACAGCAACCGTACAGGTAATATAGAAAACTGCTTTTTATTAAAATATCACAGAATTATAAATATTGCAATAATATATATTGAACTACAAATTCAATTTGTTAACAAAGTCAAATATATCTTTTTCAATTATTCTATAATAACTCTATCATTAAATATGTCATTCGCAATACAGCACAGTTTCATTAACAAGATTTGTATAATGTCTTAAATACATTTTATAATCAGGATTAAGCGATAATATATATTCAGGAATTTCAAATATATCTTCCGGCTTATGATATACACAAATAGCCAGCTTAGGTTTATACCTGCTAATTGTTTCTGCACATCCCTTTAATGCAGCCAGCTCAGCTCCCTCTATATCCATCTTTATAAATGTGGGTGCTTCATGTGCCTTGAAGAAATCATCAAGTTTTATTACATCAACTTCTATATCGCCGTCATTACTTATCTTGGTACTGCTGCTGTTTGAACTAAAATATAATTTTGAATTATTATCATATACTCCATAATTATATATGTCCCAATTCTGATATCCACCTTTTTCAATTATTTCTTTACAATGTGCATATTGATGTGGTTCGGGTTCAAAAGAATATATCTTTTTATACTTACTATTACCATATTTAAAGTATTGTATCATTGTATAACAATCAAAGCATCCAACATCTGCTATTACTTCATCATCACCAAATCTAAAAACATCATAATATTGATTATCCCGTGCGTTACCATACTTACCAAGATAACTTCCAAAATCAAGAATATGTTCAACGCCAAGCTGCTTTAATTCCGTTTTTATTGGTCTGGCATAAACCATTGAATCTACTATAATCTACCGCTTCTTTCCTTGAAAGCACAGGTATTCCCATTATCATCTTCTCTTGTGAATTTCTATCACTAAAACATTCAAATTTAACATCCTTCAAAGTCATTTTTATACTTTTTCCATAATAACCTGCACCATCAAGTATAAGCTTTCTTCCTTCCCTTATATATGATTCAATATCTTTTATCCATTACATCTATATTATCCACAGTAATTCGTGTTATATAATTATAATCATATGTAAGACTATTCATAACACGTGCCATATAAATATCTCTAGATAAATCATCTTGCATGTATTCTACTACTTTATTAGAATTCGTAATTGCACGTTTATATATGTTCTCCATCTCTAATCTCCTGTATCTTTTCCTCTGCTTTCTTTAAAGCCCTTGTCAAATATTCACCATTACGAAGCCGTGCCCCCACTGTTTCTGCATTTTTTTTCATTATTTCATAATTATTATCACTAATATCCGACATTTTTCCAGGTAATTCATATAGTGACCTAACTGTAAAACCAACATTTTCTCTTAATACAAAGTCAGCTTCTGCAGCCTCATCCCATATAATAACAGGAAGTCCCACAGCAAGGTACAATGATAATTTGTGAGGATTATTAATTTTTAAATACTCACCTTTTCCCCCGCTGCATGTCTCTATAGAATCACCATCCCATACAAGACCATACTTACCTGTTAAATTTTTTATAAGTTCATCTGGCAAAAATGCTCCGAAATAATTTATATTATTAAATGTTTTTTGTGCATTATAATTTGCTCCAAACAAATTAAATGTGACATTGTTTATTTTATTAATTTGATATACATATCTGGCTTTTGATTCCATAAGATTTCCCGCTATTACAATCCCCTCTGATTCTTTTATTTCCTTATAATCCGGAATCAGATAATCAAAAATATCAAGATTTACCAGACTGTCAGAATCAAATCCTCTGTCCGCCAGCATTTTCGCCATATACATATTATGTACAATTAATACATCAGGCACTTCTTTTAAAACTTTATACTGCCTGAAATCATATTCCGTAGGATTTCCCCTAACGATATTAATATCATGTACAATACCTATTATCTTTATATTTTTTTTCTTTTTTATTTCAAAAATCTTATACAACCCCTCTGTGTCATCTAAAAGCGGTAACTGTAATATCAAATACGAATTTTCTTTTAAATTATCGGCAATATATTCCCATGCCAGCCTTGTCTGTTCCGTTCCTCTTGTTACAGTTCCCCTGTTCAATGTTATAGGTTTATATCCTGATTTTGCTACAATAATCGTAACATCTGCCGGAGCTTTCTGCCCAGCCATACAATCTTGATATCTGAATTCCGTTAACTGATATTTATTCAAATCGTATGACATCTCTTTAACACCGTCTTTTTCCTGCATAATATAATACACATAACACGATAAATCATTAAGAATTTCTTTTTTTTGCAACTCTTCTTCAATTTCAACATAATCAAAACAAGTTATTAATAACACAGAATTTTTATCTTCACACTCTTTCAAAAACTGCTCAGGTGTTATAAATTTTATATTTTTAAATTTATCCTTTAAAACATCCGCACTTCTGTCAACAACCGAATATATATCAATATATGGATAAAGCTTCAAAAAATCCCTAAATACCTTTCCTGCACCGTAACAATACAGTTTTTTTTCTTTTATTTCTTCTAAAAACTCCGTTTTGTTTGCACTATTTTTTATCAGCATAACTTTTCTCCTTGCATTTTATAACCTGGGTCTATGCATAAAATTCTTTAATATATAACGGCTTACATGAAATTATTTTTTCACTGCTTACTCCAAATTTTTTTTGCAATTCACTTTTTATTTCTTTTATAATCACATCATTATTTATTGCTATTAGAATATAATCAAATTCATATGCTAAAATTTTTTCCGGAGAACATACGTGTTCTTCCATATACGTTTCCTTTGAGGCATAATTTTTATCAACCCAAATAAATTCTTTACACATTTTTTCTTTCTTTATTTGTCTTATATAGTCTTTTCCGACTTTTCCCGCACCATATACAACAATTTTTTTATCCACAAAATTTTCATCACATTTTAAGACAAATTTTATAGGAACATTTTCAGGACCAAATCCCATGTTTTCCGGTGCTATTCTTATATGTTCAAATATCCATTTTTCTAATTGAGGAATAAGATCCGCAGAGTATGTACTCTTTTCAAATTCTTTTTTTAATGATATATATAATCTGTTTACATTAATCAAAAAATCATCATGTTTTTTATGTGTTACAGACAAATTATTCATTCTGTAATTATAATTACAATTATTTGTTACACATATTTTTTTGCAATTAATAATATATTTATAAACAAATTCTCCATCTTCACCATAATATATATCTTCATCCAAATTTTTAAAAATCTTTTTTGTCAATTCTGTTTCAAAGCGTTTTGCACAAACACATGACAGAATCCCTCGCGATATATTGTCCTGTGCATAAATCATATTTTTTATAACAGGACTCAACCTGTCTACATCATATTCACCTGAATTAATACAATCAAACACTTTTCTGTTACCGACAAATATACCTGATGTAACTAATTCAAATTCATTTGATATTTTCATCATAGACTCAACATAATCCGAATTAACATAATCATCAGAATCGACAAACATAATATATTTTCCTGTAGCTCTGTTTACACCATTTTTTCTTGCATTAACAACCCCGCTGTTCAACTGTGATAATACCACAATTCTGTTATCCTTCTGTGCCATATCCTTACATATCTGCAAACTATTATCAGAAGAACCATCATCTACTAATATAATCTCTAACTCTTTGTAAGTCTGACAAATAATACTGTTAATACAATCTTTTATATACTCTTGTACATTATAAACCGGAACAATTATACTTACTATTTGATTCTCTATCATTTAACACCCCATGTATAATATAATGATTTACATTTTATCCAACAGATTAACATATTCCACTTTATTCCATAGAATTTTTTTTGAATCTATATTATATAATTCAATCAATTCTTTTCTTATACTGTCAGCAAGTTCTTTTTTTAATACAGCTATAACAATATAATCGTATTGAATATTTAAAATACTGTTGACGGCTAATATTTCGTGCATCACCTTCATATCTTTACCTTCAGGATATTTGTCGACCCATCCGGTAATATCACACTTACATTCTTTTGTTAAATAATTATATAACGACTCGCTACTGTTACCAGCCCCATATATAACAACCTTTTTATTTTTTAAATTTTCATAAGAATATTTATGTGTTCCGAGCGAAAATGCACTTATATTATATAACTTATCCAATGTATGTAATTCAATTCCCAAAATATATTTTTTTAACTGTCTTAACAATATATATTTATATTCTTTTTTGTTTATAAACTCTTTTTCCAAGCCCTTATACAAATAATATGTATTTGTATTTAATCGCTCATCAACAGAGCCGCACATAGACGTTTTTCTGATATTATAATGATAATACGATTTTTTCAGTATATACAAATTTGATATTTTCATAATATAAGAAAAAAAAGCCAGGCAATCTTCACCATAAAAAACTCTTGTATCAATATCTTTATAAACATCTTGTAAAATATCTTTTCTATATAATTTATTTACTAATGTACAAAAAATCCCAAAAGTCTTATTTTTATCATCATACAGCATTGTTCCGTAAATATCCTGCGGAAGATTGTAATACATTCCCTCTTGAAAATTATCAACAACTTCCGTTGTATATTTTTCTTCAATATAATCCCTATATATTCCTGAGGAAATCAAATCACAATTATTTTCCTTTTGTATATTCATCAAATTGCTGTACATATCATGTTCTATCCAATCGTCACTGTCAACAAAACCTATAAATTCCGCATGTGCGATTCCAATGCCTGTTTTTCTTGCTGCAATCAATCCCATATTTTTTTCTAATGGCACAATAATAATTCTCGAATCCTTTTCAGCATATATCTTACATATATTTAATGTATTATCTATTGAACCATCATCTACCAATATGAGCTCATATTCTCTAAATTCCTGATTTAAAATACTTTCTATACATTCCGATACGGTATTCTCGGCATTATACATCGGCACAATTATACTTAACTTAGGATTACTTTTCTTCATAAAAACATTTCCCCAATACTGATTACATTATTCTATATATGATATTTACAACTGTTCTGCCGCCGGAATCGGATATTCATAACTTTCTGCTCCATGACAATATCTGCACATATCCAAATATCCTTTTTCAGAATATCCCATTATAAACTCCAACAATTCTCTTCTCCAGTTATCTCCTGACAGCTTTTCAAAATCCAAATAATCTTCTTTGCCAACATTAACAGATAAATTATCAGCTACACTTCTTGCCATAACACAATAGTAAAATTTATTTTCTCTTATTTCATGACATGGCGTACCACAAGCATCAAAAACATTTATCAACTGTTCATTGTCACATTCTCTTTTATAATAATCAAAACCATAATCCATCCATTCATGTTCTTTTCTGCTTATTCTGAATTCAACATTATTAGTTATAAATAATTTTCTTAATTTTTCATACTGTAATTCAAGTTTTGATATTGTTCCGGAATAATTTGATATTCTAAACAAGACACCATACTCTTTACACTTTTCAAGCAAATCTTTTGACGGTGTTATGGTTCCGTTTGATGTTATTGAAAATACACTCATCTGATTACGATATTTGCTTCCTATATATTCAACGGCATCTGTCAAATACTTATATAACAACGGTTCTCCGCCTATTAAAACAAACTCCTGAATATAATCCACTTTTGAAAAAAATATGTCCGCACTCTTTTTTACCTGTTCCAATGTCATATCGTCCTTTGTAATCGGAACATTATAGCAACCATGTGCACATTTTTTACACCGCAGCGTACATCTTTCCGTAACACAAATCTGCGACAGACTCATAAATGTCTCATTAAAAAATTTATATGCTATAATCGGCAATAGTTTGTCGGTAAATTCTCTACATATGTAATAATTTTTGTTATGAATCAGCCCTCTGTTTTTTAAATCACTTTCTATTAATAAAGTGTTTTCGTCTGACGCACATATTATCACAGGATATTTTATTTCTTTTTTAAAATATTCATTTTCTGATATTACTGCTTCATTTTTATAGCCTTTTTCCTGAATACTATGATTATTATCAATAAAACAAAAAAACATATCGTAGTGTTTTAATGTTTTATATAAATCTCCCCCCAGCTTTCCTGCTCCATAAATACAAAATTTAGTTGTTTCACTTATATTTTTATTACAAATAATATTTTCATAACCTTTACTCGTCCACTTCATAATAATAACTCCTAATTTTTTATTATTTTTCTTGCAGTAAAAACCGCTTTTCTTAACTCTGGTTCAATTGTTTCACCATATGGGAAAAACATATACCCATTAGCAAATGTTATATCAAATCCTCTCTGTTCAAAGAAGTCATGTATTATATCTTCGTCTCCTGACTTATGATATGTACATATAATACATGTCATATCTATATCAGAATCAATAAGTTTTTCCATACCCTTTATGACATCTGTTTCTTTACCTTCAATATCCATCTTCACAATAATTTTATCTATATTTTTATTATTAAGGACAAGCGTATCTATTGATATAGCATTTTCTGAATCTGATTCATCTAACCATTTTTCTATAATGGTAACTTTATCTTTATATGGCTCGAATGTACATTTAAGTGCTTTAACCCATTCCTTATCACATTCCACCAGGTATACATGCTCTACCTTGTCAATAACCTGTAAAGCAAAAAATCCTTCCGCTGCTCCTCCATCAATAAAAATATCTGTATTATCAAAATCTAATTTATCTATATTATAGCAATGTGGAGAATTAACATCCTGTTCCTTACATAATGAACAAAGGTATGCTTTGGCATCATTAGGATTTTTATATATAGAACTTAGATAAATCTTTTTTTCATTCCAAAATGAATATAATAACCCATTATCACTATCCTTATGTACTTCAAATATATCTAATGGATAATTATTACTTATCTGTCCACAAAAAACATCTAATTCATTTACCTGCAAATATTGACATATATTATTTATGCCAACATTATCACTGTTCTTATATTTTTCTAGAATTTTAGTCTTAAAATTATTAAATATATATCCGAATTTTTTTATATATATTGGGTCTATCGATAAATTTCCAATCAACTGTTTAGTTATTTCTTCATAATAAACATCAGATGAAACAATTATGTTATATTCATTTTCATAATGTGGTTGTTTAACTACTACATTCTTTCCATTTACTTCATAACTATTACCTGTTTTTTTTTCATTATTATCCCAGATTTCAACAACCTCAAATTCATTATATTTATCCAGATAGTTAAAAATCCACTGTGCCCTTTTTCCTGTGCCAAATATTATTAGTTTCTCCACAATATATATCACTCCCTTATATGATTATTCTACATGTGCTATAATCTGCGTTTCATATTTATCATCATATATCTGTGTTTCAGGTATTCTATACCATGCTATCTCAGACGTACTTTTTCCCTCTATTACTATTCTTTCTGTAGCATGTCTCATAAACCACTCATATTCATTATCTATCTGCCCCAAATCTATAGCCTGGTATCCTTGCATTGCTAAATCATATGCTAATATAGTAGCTGTTGGTCCCAATATAATTAATATCAAATCATCTGATGATGCAGACTCTATTGTCTTATTTAAAATTTTATCATATACACTATATGCATTTGTATCTGGACATAAAATTCTTTTTATTGAATTGGCTCCATCTAACAATCCGTTATTAACACCTGTTTTCGTGTTCTCCCCTTCAATAATCAAGATATTTCTATCGCGGAACAGCTTTTTATATAATTTAAAAATTTCGGATGCATTTCTTTCTTTATCTTTATATATCATATATGGTCTTGATACATAGGCATCATAATATTGCCTTGACAAATCCAGTAACCCCATATGCTCCTGTCTTTTTTCCTTAGTCATATATTGCCTGATTTCATCTGCTGCCCTATCGTTATATTTATCTAAACTTCCATAATTATCAGCAATTGCTATCAAGATTTTCTCATTATCTGATTTTAAAATGTTTTCCAGTTTTTGTGCCATTTTATTATCATATTTTTGATACCACAATCTATTCTGTTTTAAAATAAAGCCAAATTCTCCATCTCCAAATCTGCATAAAGAACACTTTTTATCAATAATCTTCTTCAATAAATCTTTTGCTGGTTTTATCTTTACAGGAGAATTGCCATATTCATAAGGTGCATTATCTACTTGACGCTGTAATTTTTCTATTTTTATTTTCAGAAGTATGTTTTCTTTCAAATATGAAGTATCATTAATAAATTCATACTCACTCAAATCATCATGCCAATACCATATTAATTTATTCTCAATGCCTAAACTTTGAGCCTGTAACAATATCTGTTCTTTATAATACATAGTTGATATCAGATAATAATCAATGCCAAGCTCTATTGATTTTTCTAATGAATATATTCTATATTGATTTTCCCAAATCTTATTCTGTTTCTCGATATTATTATCAACAAAACCTTCAAAAGCACACTTATCCATCAATATATCTTTAAATATGTATGATGCATATTGTCCTGTTCCCCATATAACTACTTTTTTCATCTTATACCTGCTTTCTTATACATACTAAAAATGAATTTGAAAACATTTTAAATTCATCTTTCATAACAAGAAAATGTTCTTGCCTTTATTGCTCCCGGATACCCTTCTATTCCGACAAATTCTTTCCCAACATGATCTTCCTTGCAACCAGAAAAGTATTTCGCTCCAAGCCTGTTTTCTATTGCAATATATAATCTTCCATTTTCATTTAATTTCTCCATACAGCTTATCAGCATACTTTCAAATGGATCATTATCCTGCATATAATAAAGAGAATATTCAAATACTCCTATCAAAGTTATTACATCAAATCTATTATCCAATTTTATATCTTGATAATTTCCCACATATATTTTTATGTTATCATTATCTCTATTTTTATAAGCATTAATTAATGAACGCCTTTTTGACAAATCTATACAAGTAACTTCTTTTGCCTCTCTTGCCAACGCCCCTGTAATTCCTCCACAGCCAGACCCTATCTCAAGCACACTATCATTTTTACTTATATCCATAACTTCTGTTATAAATTCCCTATTCTTTGATAAGTGATAAAAAACCGCAAATGAATCCGTCTCGTTAATTATTTTGTCATACTCTTTGTTATTTTTTACAATATTCAATAATTCATCTTCAATATCACCATTGGAATATTCATCAGTTCCGTTATAATATGTGTAATACAAGTCTACATTTTCTATATTTTCATTTTTAACTCTTTACGATTTATACTTTGTTAAAATAAATATATTCTTCTAAACTTATTTTCTTTTAATATATGTAATATATCCTGTTGATAATTGATACTGACTGCAATAATTATGCTAATATTTTTATTTTTAACAGAAGATACACTATATAATTTTCCAGATTCTATCCAATCCGGTTCATTTAAATTTCCCGTCACTATATAACCTTTTATATGTATATTTAACTTTTGTAAATATTTTACACAATCCTTTGCTCTGTCACCCGCACCGTAAATATATACTTCTTTCGATTTACCGACAAATTCTAAAATTTCTTTCTCCCTTTTTGGATAATTTCTTAACTCCGTCAGCGACCTGATTCCATACTCATCAGATAAAATATCAAATGTTTTTATCATATCATCTTGAATTTCTTCCAAAAAGCACTCTGCCCAAACATTATTCATAACAACTTTTGTAATATATCCGCTATCATCTGCAACATATGGTAATGCTCTTTCTATTGCATGACTTATAGTTCCATCCATTTTTAACGGCTCATCGTCAAAATCTTCATATTTCCAATTATGCTCATATAACTTTTTTAAAGCTTCACTCCTACACCAAAAAGCATTACCTATTGCGAGCGGATAATCTTTATATTCAATTACATTGTTACATCCCAACATTTCCAATAATTTTACTGTATTATTATAATTTTTGAGCCAACTGTTGGTATACCACCTTGATATATTTTTACTATATGGTGCAGGCGGAATCATTAAGCCTACTTTTTTATTATTTTTCATATAATTCAAAACATTATTAATATAGTTTTCGCTTCCCAACATGTTTTCAAACATATTGCTCACCCATTTTTCAGTATCCGGTATCATATCTTTATTTTTTGCCATCTTATCGTGTATAAAACATACATATTTGTAATTAATAAATATATCTTTTGCAGAAATAAGCATCGCACTTATATCTCTTCCCCTGTTTTGCTTTATCCTAATTTCTTTAATATTTTTAAATTCGCAACAATTTTTCTCCAATAATTCTTTTAATTTAACATTTGATGTTATTATATATACATCAACTTTTTGAGGTATATTTTTTAAATATTTTAAACAAATTTCAATTTTATCTAAATAATACAAATATACTACAACTACAGACGTACTATAGTCTTTAATTAAACTTCCTTCTTTTTTTTGTAAAATACAATATCGATTTTTCATTTTCCCCTACCTTACTTTTGCGAACATACATTTTCTGCATATTATATCAATATTACATTCCAAATTCATAGCTTTTTTTATTTCATTTATTGCTTGTCCGTTTATAATATTCTCATAACTTTGTGTTAATAAATTTCCTAAAACATGTTTCATTCCAAAATCATTACAACACAGAACCACCGTTCCATCCGGAAGCAATACATTATGATTAATATTAACCGAACGAGTGCAATAAAGTTTTCCATGTACATCAGCCATTGTCAGATTATTATCTTTATTATCCAAATTTCCTGCTCGATCTGACATCTCACAATATATTTTAAATTTGCCTTTTGTTATTTCTAATACCTTTTCATGTGGTTTACTTTGACAATTTGCCTCATCAACGAACATTGAACCATCTTTTTTATGTGTATTTGTTATAATTTTTAAAAGTTCCAAATACTCTTTTGTAACAGGTATATTTGCAAATCCATCTTTATCCGCTGTATGCAAAACAACCTGTTTAAACGGTAATCTGATTATACGTTCCAAATCATTTTTGTTAAGACCAACCAATGTAGTAAAAAGCGTCATATCATAACCTTTTTCATTTGCATAATACATCATATCTATTGACTCTTTATTCAAAAACGGTTCTACAAATCCAGCAAATTCAATCAGTGTATCTTTAGGCAATTTATTCAGACATATTTTAAACTGCTCTAATGTCATATTGGAATTTCTTTTAGTATTATCCTTGTAATACGCATCAATAAAATTTCTTTGCGGACAATATCTGCAATTTACAACACAGCCTATTTTAGGTGTTATTTCCATTGTTGGTCTTATTCTTCTCTTTTTCTCATAATCGTCAATCATCAATATATTATTGGGCATTTCAATAAAAATATTATCGTTATTTTCTTTTAGTTTTTCACTTATTCTTTTTTCTCCGTGTTCTATAAAAGCCATTAAAAAAACTGCATTGTTATCACTTATCCCATCAAACTGAACTACAGGTACATTATTTATTGTCTCAACATTTCCGTTTATATCTGTAACACAAAAAGCTTTAATATTAATTTTATTATCACAACATATTTTATATATAATCTTCCCTACTTTACCTGCCCCATAAATATATATATTTTTTTTATCATAACGTTTAATTTCTTTCACATATTCTTTTACAGTATTTATTTGTTCCATAAATTTACCTCATATTCTAACCTTATCACAACACAGCTTTTAATAATAATTGAGGATTTGCTATATATTCGTTTTTTATCCAAACAATTCTGTCATAAGAAATGCCTCTGCTTACCAACCCTGATTTTATATCTGTTGCCGCATCTGCATTCAAAGCCGTAATTATTATTTTATCTGTGCCGTCCAACTCAATAGACTCAGGTGATTTGATTTTATAATGTATTCCTGCATCCTCCAGATTTATAATGCTGTACATTTTATCAACCCAATTTACAATATTACACCTGCTATTTTCTTTTAAGTATCTGTAAATATTAATACCATTTACACCTGCACCGTAAATTATAACTGAAGTATCGCAATCGATTCCCCCATACGGTATCAAATTTTTTTCTGATCTAATATCAAATGATTTTATATCATTTAAAAGCAAAAAAAACATTTTAAAATAATCAAACTGTCTTGATAACTCCTCTCTGTATTGACCGGCATTATTAATAACCTCATTCATAGTTTTAATATGCAACTCCAATATTTCTTTTGCATTATTTAATTTTGTTCTTTTCAATGAATTATTAACTACTCTATAATGGTAAAAAGCTCTGTTTATAACCGCAACAGACTGATGTTTTATCAAATACGGATATACACTTACAAAATCCTCAAACATTGATTGCCTGAAATCCAATTTCATATAACATTCGGATATATATTCTCTTTTAAAAAGTTTATTCCATATATATATTGTATTTACCCCATAATTGTAAAATTCGCCGTCATACATTAATTTATCAAGAATATTATTTTTAAAATTTTCTCCTTTATATACACCTTCTTGTAATTTATATTTTCTTTCTTTACATGACATATCTCCATAACTGTCTATAACCCCTGTTTCTACCATGTCAACATTATATTTTTCAATATTTTCAAACATACACTGATACATTTCCGGTTCTATCCAATCATCACCATCGACAAATCCTACATATTTTCCCTGTGCTACTTGCAGTCCTGCCTGCCTTGCAGAAACAAGTCCTTGATTAACTTTATGAATAACCTTAATTCTTGAATCCTGTACCCTGTACCCATCACATATTTCTGCCGAACCATCTGTTGAACCATCATCAACGCATATAATTTCTATATTCTTATATGTTTGATTTATAATACTTTCTATACATTTTCCAATATACAAACTAACATTGTAAACAGGTATTATTATTGATATATCAGGCATCTGCATTTCCTCTCTTTTATTTAACACTATATTAAATATCCCTAATCTTTTTCTCTATCTCCCCTGCAAGCTTTTCGCTCGCATTGCCGTTAAAAACAAGCCCGATTTTTTTGTAAAACTCGTTTAATTTTTCATTATATGTTTCCTGATTAAATCCTGCAATATCGCTTTCGAGCTGCTCGTTATTGTTTGCAACCGTAAACGGAAATATTAAATTAAGCTTCGGTGTAAACGCCTTATTATTGGTAATTCGTTCCCTTGGATAAGACGCCAGATTCCACATCAAAGCCCCTCTGTCTTTTGCATATTTCTGTATGTCATCAGCATATATAAACACAGGAATATGTGCAAATCCCGCTTCAAAACATGCACTTGAATAGTCTGTTATGTAAGCATCCATTGCTGCAAGTATCTCATACATATCATCAGCCTGACTTTCATCAATAAGTCTGCTTTGTACATCTGGATTCTTATACTTACTGAATGTCGGTGCTAATTGAGGGTGAACTCTTATGCACACATACCATTCTCCGCCGAATTTTTTTTCAAGATTATCTATAAGTCTCTTAAAATCTATCGACCATATTTCTGAATACACACTGCGGATTCCATCCTTTGCACCTTCTCTGAAGGTCGGGGCAAACATTATTACCTTTGCATCTTCTGGAAGATTATATTTCCCATGGAATCTTTCTTTCAATAAACTTCTGTCTCCGTAAAGCACATCGCATCTCGGTGCACCTGTTTTCAGAAATGTCCCCTCATAAACAAGTGCTTTGTCAAAACACTGCTCACACCAATCAGAATCAATAACCAAATCATCTATCATATCCGAATCATTTTTACTTACCAGATATGCCATCTCTGAAAATCCTTCGCCTCTCAGTAATCCTGTACACTTAATTCCTATTGTGTAATGATTCACATTAAGATAATACTGTCCTTTACGCTTACATGTGCCAAATGGTTTTCTGTAATTATCAATCCACACGCTTGATCTTGAAAGCCAATACGCCCTGCTCCACAATGTATTAGGAACTTTTTTTACATATTGTGGAAATTTCTTATTCATGTCATTAACAAACCATACAAACTCATATTCGGGATTCATCTCATGCAATTTTTTCACAAGTGGTTTTGCATTACATCCAAATCCACCTTTCCCCTCAAATGTACATACGCTTATAAGCTTTTTTTTAATCGGAAATATTCTGCATATATAAAAACATATTTTTTCTCTAAATGCTTTTCTGCACCTTTTCTCTATGTATTTAATTTCCTTTGGGTCTGTTGCAACTGTGTGTTCCACTTTAATTCCTTTCAAATTATAAATTCTATATTTCTAACATTATCTCTTTCCCACCAACAAAATCATTATCAAAATAAAATCCTTTAAGAATATCCTTCGATATATTACACATACTATTTAGCATATTGTAAAACAGATTATCCTCCAGACTTTCTTTCCTATCATGCATCAATTTTATATATTCCTCACTGTTAACTGCCAATACACCTTTATAAATATTTATATAATCTCTAATAAAATTAACCACGCCACAATTTACTTTTTCTTTGATATGAAAATATTTCTGGCTTTTTCTATCTGATTCACATACCATGCCGCCATGATTATCAATATACCTAATCATACCTTGTGGAGCTGTTATAAAAGTTTCTATATACATATTCTTTTTTCTCACAAGACTTTTTTCTGCCGTATAATCATCACCATACTGAAAACACGTATCCACAGATATATCATTCATATACACATTATCCTTCGATAAGCATGCATAAAAGCAATATCCTTTTGTCTTAATATTAGTTAATCGTTGCAGATAATACTGATTAGTACCGTAATATCCCAAATCAACTGTTCCATACGTCAGGTCTTTTTGCATATCCCCGTCAATTTCAAGATATTTAATATAATTTTCTCTTTCTGCCTTTGCTTCTTGCATTATCTTTTCTTTATAAGGCTGAATCCACTTTAATATGTTATGACTATCTCCAACTGCATTAATATGCATGTCATTGTATTGGGCGGTTGTATCTGTAACTGCTATTTCAAATCTTGATTTCATATAATCAGCAAATGTCCCTACATACGGAAATTCCACAACAATCTTAAAATCCTCTTCATTTTCCATTGAAGCCATATATATTAACCTTCTCGATATTGGAAGATAACACCAGTCCTGCTTATAGCCATCATCAAGTAACTCCGATACAATCTTATAATCCTTTTCAAGGAAATACCCATCTCTTGCAAAGAATAATAACTTATCTATTCCGTCTTTTCTTGAATTGTAATACAACCATATAAGAAATTTTTCAAGTAACGGACCATAGATACAATATCCATAAATCTCACTGTCATCAAATGATACTTTACCATTCGTACTACATAATGCAAATGGACTATTAAACAGCTTTGCAATTACAATTCCAAGACATATGCTATCTGATACTGTATTAACATATGATGCTAATTCCGATAATGACGAATTCATAAGCATATCTTTTCCACTCATAACATAATATGAGTTTATTCCATATTTTGTTGAATTTTCAATATCTCCGATTTTATTATCTCCAATATGAATACATTTGGCATTTTTACCAACTACAGATGAATATTCTTTCCACAACGAACCCGATATCTTATCTTTCTTTTTCTCACATGATATCCATATATGTCTGTCATCAATAACACTTAATCCACATTTATCCAGCAGTCTCTTTATATCCTGCAATGTGTAATACATATCACTTATCAGATAAACTTCTTTTCCAGACTCTATACAATACTCATACAACTCAGCAATATCTTTTCTTGCAATACACAAGTCCATATCTGTTTTTTTCTCTAATTGCATAATATCCGACATATTCTTATCTGTAAGATCAATCTGTTTCTTTATCTTTTCATATATTTCATTAATAGTTGCAAAAGGTCCACATTTGGCTGCTACCTGTGCTCTTATATCAGCGATATTACAATCTGATTTTAATTCTGCTTTAACCTTTTCACCCAAAAGCCTGAATACATCTTCCGGCGAAAATATTTTTCTCATAATTAATGTATCAAATATATCAAATGAAACTATATCCGCCTGATCTATCTTATCTTTTAATTCTTCGTATGAACTTTTCCAATACTCATTTTGTTCATAGCTTTTATCTTTATCAGACAAACACGCTAATCTTCCGTCTGCGTAATATACCGGAATTGTCACTTTACCAGATATTCTTTTGAATATTATTTCATAATTGGACGGGTCCGAATTAATAATTATTAAATCTGCTTTTTCTTCGATATTATCTATAGGAATAACCTTAATATCACAAAGCTCTTTGCCAACATTATTTTTATCGCGGTCAAGAAGCCCTGTTATATTATAATCTGTTATGCCCGGAAGCAACGTAGCCGTACGCCTTCCTATTCCGTATATTGCTATACGCATATTTTTTTTATCATCAAATATTTTTCTGAAATTTTCAATTTCTATTTCATATTTTGACTTCTGTTCCATATGAATTTCCTTCTGATTCAATCACATCTGATTAAGCTTTAACTGAGTTAATTTTATCCTAAATATTTGTATTCAAAATATTTTTACATCTGCTGTGCTGCTTTGACAAACTCCGTATTATCATTACCACATCCGCCGCATATTTTGCATAACTTGACAAAGCCTTTTGCAAGATTTCCTTTACTGTGTTCAAGTATCATTTCCTTTGCATTTTCATCATCATTCAACACTCTTAAATCCACATAGTCATCCGGCACTGTTTTTAACAATTTTGCTTTATCGGCACTCCACGAAACATGGCAATAATAATATTTTCCATCATTAAGTCCGTGAAAAATTGGTCCGCATGAAAGCATATGTTCTCTTACTTTATCAAAATCATACATTCTGTTATTAACTGGAAATCCAAAATCACACCACCTTAATGAACGATTAACCGAATATCTCAAATTCGCATCTGACACAATCTGAACGGCATTTTCAAATCTTTCTTTATAATCAACAACATCTGTATAGTCGCTGAAATCATACTTTATGTCATACTTCTTTGACACTTCAATAAGCTTTTCGCTAGGTAACAACGTGCCATTGGTAATAATTCCAATATTTCCGATTCTGTCACCGTATTTTTGTCCTATAAGTTCTATCATATCGGCAAGTTCTTTATTAAGAAGAGGCTCTCCGCCCAAAAGTCTGTATGATACAATATAATCAACATGCCTAAAAAGCAGCTCCAGATCAGCTAATATATCAATTGCCGTATAGTCAATCTGTTCTTTATAGTATGGCATGAACATATTGCAATGTCTGCATTTCAATGTACATCTTGATGTTATTGTACTGTGAACTTCCATCAGACAAGCTTTCTTCTTATATTTCCAAAACCATTCTGTGAGAAACTGTTCCATTGAACAGAAGTTTTCCCCGGAAATAAATCCCAGTTTTTCTAAATCTTTACCAACTAATTCAACATTTCTGTTAGCTGTCATAATTATGATTTTGTAGTTTTTCAACTCATCTTTAACATCATCGACATATTTTACAGCTATACCCTTGTATTCAATATTACACTTACTCTTATCGCTATCAACAATATAGACAATGTTAAAATTATTTTTAAAAAAATCAAGGTTATCATGTGCAACCTTGCCAAATCCATATATAATTATATTTTCTGTATTTTCCCAATCATCAGTAAGTCTGCATTCCATTTGTAATAACCTCATTCAAAAAATTAAAGCCCTGCATACAAATGCAGGGCTTATACACCAATCGTTATATTGCTACGATTCTCCGATATATTATTCAAGCGACTCCATTCGCACACCGATGATAATTTAAATAGCAAATTTTATCACCTATAATTCCTAATTATAATTAATATATCGGCTTATTTTCTATTTTCTTAACCTTTGTTTTTTATTTGCTCACATCTAAATATTTAATAAACTCTTTCTGTGCCTCCTGATTTGAAATCCAAACAATATGCTTATAAAAATCATACGTAAGATATCCCAGATGCACAAGAAGCGTAAGCACATCATCAGCACTCTCAAGTGTTGTCATATCATTCTGGAACTTATCTGTATTTACAGAAACACTTTCACCGGCAATAAGTCTTACAATATGTACTCGGTTTTAATTTGTGATTTTTTCTTAATTCTCGCTCATATTCTTTAATTTTTCCCTCATTGCATATTATCAATTTCTCAATTTCCGGAGCTGTTATAACATTTTTCACATCAACCTTATCCTCATATGCTTTACTTAAATTAAATTTTTCTCTACGAAAATCCAAAATACGATAAACCGTTATTTTACCTTCAAATTCTTTTCTCAAACACTTTTTTCAATGCCATATATGCTTCATATTCAGGCACAGTTCCTCCCAGATACCCACTGTCATATACCTCACTCTTTTTGATGTCATTTCTTTTTAATATTGAAGATAAATTCTCTACACCTATTCCGCCCTTATTTCTGACAATATAGATGCTATCGTTACGTTCAAATTCATCCAGCAATTCTGAATAATGCGTTGAAAATAAAATTGTTGCACCTTTTTTATTAACCTTTTCATCCATAAAAAACCGTATTAATGTTGCAACAATCTCGCGATTAAAATGATTCTCTATTTCATCAATTATCATATAACCGCCCTCAGAAAAGGAAAACGCCGCACTCATAAACACGCCAAGACCTTTTATAGTTCCAGAAGATAAATAATTCTCCAAAATTCTTGTATTATTTATTATAATTTCTTCTTTTCCATAAAATTTTAAGCGTATATCCACCTTTTTATCATTAAGACTACATTCAAGGTATTCTATGCTCGGATCTAAAAATGTCAATAACTCTTTTGGAAACCTTCCAAGAACATTTAATATATTGTGATCCGCCCACTCTAACATATCACATACAAAAATCCCACTATTATTCTTTTTATTCCGGGCAACTATAATACTGACATCGTCCATCAAATACTGTTCATTTTTATTTCTTATTTCTTCCAAATCATTTTCATTAAATACAAACAGAGTTTTTTTTGTTTTTACTTTATCAGCATTCTTAGACCAAAGTTTTTCATCTTTAATAATTAATTTTTCACTTCCATCCGTCTCGTTTATCTTTTTTGTTATTACTGTAACCAGTTTATTTACATTTTTACCATCATAAAAAAATGATGTGATAATAACATCTTCATCTTTACTCAAATCATCCATAATAATTTTTGATTCTATATTATTAATTGGCTGATTATTAAGCAATTTCATCACAAATGAAATTGTTTTCAGTATTGTAGTTTTACCTGAAGCATTAATTCCTATAAATAATATAGCTCTGTTTACATATATATTAGAAAATACATTAAACAAATGCTCTTTATCATAAGTATCAACTCTTTGCTGTGCCACAAAATCAATATTAAGTTCATCCTTAACATGAGGCAGACCATTTACAACTATTTTTAATATTTTCATGCAGCCCTCCAATATATAATTACAACTTTTTCGTTTTTATATTTCCATTATATCCATTTATATAATTATATTCAAGGGTTAATTACGATTTGCTCGTTTTTATTTTCACACCTCATACCCATTCTCAAGCAAAAACTCTTTCTGCTTCGCATAGAACGGATAGTTATGCGAACTTGTGTTACAGACAGGAACTTTATAGTCACCGTAAAGCATTGTAAGAATATCGTCATGTCCACACGGAACTGCTATATCCATATCCTCAAACTTCATATCCACCGATGAATCATACCATTCTTTGTTATATCCAAATCCAACATCGCCCTGTGCATTACGTGCAAGAAATGTAAGTTTATCGCTTTCTTCTTCGGTAAACATGGCTGCGATACTGTCTGCAAGCCGCCATATCTGACCTCTTAAAGTATTATCACGAACAAATTTCACGTTATAAATCTGCTCAATCTGCCCTAAATTATCTTCCAATTCCTGCCTGGAAATCTCATAAAATCTTATCGCAATATCGTACAATGCAACATACATATTAAGCTGAAGTCCAGCAAGTTCTGAATCTCTCGGCACATAATCAAGCGGATAAATATCGATTCCTGCAACATACGGACATCCAAAGAACTTTTCCTGCACTGAAGCCGGTATTGGAACTCCTGTATAATCAGACACACTCATAAACGGCTGACCGCTTGTATCTGAAAAATAAAATCCATTATATACATAATCTGTATTATTTTCTTTCTTAAACGCTTCAATAAGACGCATATAATCCGCACGTTTAAGGCATATGTCAATGTCATCATCCCATGGTATGAAGCCTTTGTGTCTTACTGTCCCAAGTAGTGTCCCGTAATCCGCAAAATAGGGTATGTCATATTTTTTGCATACACTTATGACAAATGAAAGGACTTTCATTTCGACCGCCCAGACTTTTTTCATCTCTGCACTGATATAAAAGCCTTCACGTACTTCCTCTTTAAAAAAATCACTGTTCATCAAGATACCTCTCCGGCATATTTGTAAATATATCTGTAGCCCCATAAAACCTGTATTTATTAAGGTCAGGTTCTTTCAACGGTCTTCCATCCTTAAAGAACGGTTCTTCACCATTCCATGCCCGCACCGGCATGTCTTTCATATGCTCAGGCAGTTCAAATACAAGCCCACCTATATATGGATGGAGTGCTTCCGCACCTGTCTTTTGTGCCATTGCTATGCAATCTTCTAACGAGCCAGCTAAAACTCCTGTTTTTGCATCTTTATCTATCTTTTTGATGCAGGATACCGAATCTGCCAGAAATGAAGACCATACAATATATTTTTCCATTCCATATGATTTTACAAGCTTATAAGCTTCATCCTCTATTCCCTCATAACGTACTTTGCTCGTTTTTAATTCTATATTAATTAACAGTCCGTTGTTTTCACAATATGGTTTTAAAAGTCCAAGAACCTCCGTCAAAGTTGGAATCTGTGCATATCTGCCGCCATTTGATGTTATCTTGAAACTTTTGAGTTCATCAAGTGTGCAATCTTTTATATTTTTGTCAATTCCCGTAACACGACTTGCATTTTCGTCATGAAATACAACTATTTTCTTATCCTTACTAAACTGTATAACCAGCTCAACACCTGTAATTCCTTTAAGCTTGGCCGCAGCCTTGAAGCTTTCGAGCGTATTTTCGGGATAAAGCGTGCAACAGCCCCTGTGTGCCCATACTCTCGGCTTTTTTATATCCTTGCCAAATAATTCTTTCTGTTTTTCCTGAACCTGTGGTCTGTTCCACTCGATAAATTTTTCCATAACATCTGCTGTTGCTATTGAAATTTCACGATTTGTGCAGGCTTCTGTACCCGTCCATATTGATATCTTCTGGCACTTGCTATCCGAGCTGTTAGCTCTGTTTATCTTTTTTATATTATTTACATTATTTATAAACTTTTTCAACTCATATTGCAGTCCTGAACCCTCATAAGCATATTTGTACACTTCTTTTTTATTCGGGTCTTCGTATCTTATCTCAAATTCTTTTGTAAGCCACCATGGTGACTTGGCAAGAATATATCCGTTTGTTCCCGATATGAGAAGCTGGCCTTCTGTCTTTACGCCAAGCCCTGTCTTTACTTCAGCAGATTTACCGCCAAATGAAAAAACTGCCTTTGTATATGCATCAACACCGTTTACAGCCCGCATTGAATGGAATCTTACGTCATCGTAATCGCATCCTAGAAGTTCAAACACCGGCATACATACATAACTACCAAACTCAAGGAAACTTCCGTTGTAATCCTGTGCCATATATTCTCTCGTATTAACAGGAGTAAGTCTGGAAAATGCCGCCTCAACATCTATGATTCTTCCTATTTTTCCACTCTTTGCAGCTGCCATCATGGCATGAAATCCCGGACAGTAAGCAGTCTTTACAGCTTCCATAAATACAACATTATTTTCTTTTGCAAGGCTATACAGTTCTTCCGCCTGTGCTTTTTTAAGCACTGCAGGCTTCTCACAAAGAACATGTTTTTTATTATTTAACATATATTTTGCATACTCATAATGTGTCTCATGCAAAGATGCAATATATACAGCGTCTGTAAGCATAGTAAGCTCCTCAAGACTATCTGTATAATTTTCTATTCTGTGCTGTATTGCAAATTTTTCTGCACTTGCAGCCTTTGGATTATATACACAGCTTACATATGCACTTTCAATCCCGGCAAATGCCGTATCTGCAAACCTTGACGCAATTCTTCCTGTTCCGATTATTCCGATTCTCATAAGTTTCTACTGCCTTTCCGCTTCAAGACCTCTAGCCTTCATTTTCTATTCTTTCAGCCATATATTCTCCAATAGAACATATTGTTTTTAAAACACTTGCAGACATTCCCTTCGGAAAACTGTTCATTGTAGGAAATGTCTCAAAGCTGAGCGTTCCATCAAATTTAATATCTTTTAGACCTTTATAAATTCTGTCCCACACCTGGCCTTCTGATTCATTCGTGCCAAATGTATATGGCATCTGATGTAAATCACCAATAGCATCATTTTCATGAATATGAAGAACTTTCAGCCTGCTGCCAAGTTTTGTTATGAATTCATATGGATCTCTTTTTACAAGCTGGAGATGTCCCGTATCAAGACAGAACCCGAATAATTCCTCTCCCGCATAATCATTTAACGTATCAAGATACCATATGGCATCATCAGGGTCAGCACACACACCCTCAACAATTCTCTGTCCGATACCCTCATAAAGATTTTCAAAGCAGATTCCGACATTGCACTGCTTTAACAGTGGAATGAGCATCTTAAAATACTCAATATTTTTCGCACGTTCAACATCTTTTCCATACACATACTGCATTTTAAATGGATGAACAACCATCCATGGAACACCTAAAAATTCCGCTATCAATATGTTTTTAGGTATTACATTCCCCTGCATATATTCATTCTGTTTTCCTCTTCCAAGAACATTTACCGGATAAGGTGCATGCATCTGTGACGGACTAATCCCCGCCTTTTCCATTGCAATCCTGTAATCATTGAAATATACAAGCAAATCTTCTACTGAAGCATCAAAAAATCTATTAACATTACCGGCGTATAAATCTGAATTTTTCAAAAATGTATCTATACTCAGGTCAACTTTTTCAAATCCGGCATCTTTAATAAACTGAAAGCCTTTATCTACCGGCATATCAGGAAGGATTCCTTTTGTCTGTACTCCTACTTTAAGCATTTTTCACCTCACAACTTACTACATATAATAATGGTCCCAATAGCATCTGTATTCGACGCCCATGCTGTCAAGCTGTGCACCGATAGCATCATAATACATATTGCAAATCCACACATTTCGCTCACTTTCCGGAACATTAAGGATTTCATCAGGCGATTTCACAGGTATTCCCCATCTTTCCTGACCCTGGATTTCAGAATTATTATCTACAAGAAATGCCGGCGGGTACTTGTCTCCCCAGTTCTGCATATAATTAAGTGCCATTCTTCCTGCCCCGAAAAGAATAATTTTCTTTCCGTCAGCCGCGAGATATTCTTCAGTCTTAAAACAGCTCTCTATCCACTCTTCATACATTGCTTCAAGAAGTTCTGCCATTGATTTATGAAGCTTTGCCGGTGTTCTTTTAAATGTGCCTTCAACATTAAATACAAATCTTCCGTTAAATCCTGTTCTTGACAAATCGCCTATTATATTGCCCCAGTCTGTTGAAAGCAGTCCTCTTCCTGTCGTAAATGTATATGGCATCTGATGATAATCGTCTTTTCCGTCGTTATCGTTAATATGCATTATACCGGTCTTTTTACCGCACACTCTCACCATATCCCTCACATTTATACCAAGAAGATTAGCATGTCCAACATTGATACAGATTCCAAATTTATCACAGCCTGCAAGCATATTAAGTTTATCTGTAAGTTCCACAAGCCTTGAACCTTCAGAATAATCATTATGATAGAATCTGCCATTATCATTCGTATAACCATTTTCTATAAAAATATTAACATCTGATGCAACAATTTCATTGACACATTCATCAATAATCTGTTCCAGAACAGACGCTTTTTTCACATTTGCTGTATCAATAACAATATATGCATTGTATCTGTCTGCAACAGACATTGCATCCCTAAATATCTGCGAAGCATTTTCTTTTAAAAATCCTTTATCTGTAAAATCACACAGACTGATTGCAATTCCTTCAATATTTCCACCATTTTCAAGAATCATATCTGCACTTTTACAACCAGTATAATCCAGTTCAAAATCCTCTAATCCGGCTTTAATTACGCCATGCAAGTCCATTCCGTCAACATACTTAATCCCTGACTTCACTTATCTTCCCTTTCCGCTGTCTAAAAATCATCCATTTTTTCTGTTTTTCTTCTGCTCCATGAATTTTTCAACAAATTCAGACATTATAATTGATTCTCCTGCTGTAAGCTTATAATCTTTCTTGTCTGTTCCATTAATCTTGGAAACAAAATCACTTATTTCATATCTCAAACCGTCTCCCTGGAATCTAGGCTCAAAATGCTCAATCTTTGATGAATCCTCATATCTTACATCAAATTTTTTCATAAGCCACCACGGAGATTGTGCAATTATATATCCTTTTGTTCCTGAAACAACAAGCTGTCCTTCTGTTTTTACACCAACGCCTGTCTTCACTGTTGCAAATCCGTTGTCATAGCGTATATCAGCCTTTGTATACAGGTCAACTCCATTGCCATCATATATACTGTCAAAAGTAACTGATGTGTAATCTTTTCCCATCAGCTTAATAACCGGAACAAGCACACTTGGTCCAAACTCCAGAAATGCACCGCCATATTCAGCATCTGTACGTTCTCTTGAAAGCGGGTCTGCAAGTCTTGTAAATGATGCTTCAACGTCAACTATATCCCCAATTTTTCCACTTTTTGCGACATTAATAAGCTGCTGGAATCCCGGACAATATGCTGCTTTTACAGCTTCCATGAGAACAACGCCTTTTTCTTTCGCACTTGTATACAATACTTCACTCTCTTTTTTGGTAAATGAGAGCGGTTTTTCCGAAAGCACATGTTTTCCTGCTTCTATAGCTTTTTTTGCATATTCAAAATGTGTTTCGTTAGGTGAAGCTATATACACGGCATCTACATTTTCAAGAAATTCTTCATAATCGCCTGTATAGCACTTTATTTTCTCGCGTTTTTCAAATCTCTTTGCACTCTCCTCTACCGGATTGTAAGCACATTCTATCGTAAGTCCACTTACATATTTTGATTCCGATATAAATCTTGGTGCGATTCTCCCCGTACCTACTATGCCAATTCTTACAATTTTAAACTGTTTTTTTCTAAGAAATGTTGAAGAAATATTGGGCGTTCTCTCAAGATAGACTACTTTACAGAAGGCATTAAGATAATCAAATGTTCCTACCCAGTCTGAACCAACAGTAAATATATCCGCACCATATTTTTGAATATCTTCAATTTTCTGCCCATCATGGTCTTCGACAATAATCATGTCGGCAAAACCTGTCTTTTTGACATTCTCTATACGCTCAATTATAGGATCAACAACATTGACCTTACCCCTTGCTTCATCAAAATGCTCGGTTGTAACGCCAACTATTAAGTAATCACCCAACTCTTTTGCTCTTTTTAAAAGATTATAATGTCCCTGATGAAATAAATCGAATGTTCCGTATGTAATTACTGTCTTCATATCTTTATACCCATCTGGCTGTAAAGCTCCCTTTTCTGTTTTTTATAAAATGGGTATTCATGACTGCTGTTAGCAATTATCGGAGTCATATAATTTTCACCGTATTTTTGTTTTAATATCGCATCGTATCCAACCGGAACAGGAATCGTTGTATATTCAAAAGGCATCTCTATTGCTTCGCTGTAATATTCTTTTGGATATACATCCAAAGGCCTGGGACCCGCATGGTCAGGCATAAGTGCAATTTTTGTTGACTCTTCTTCTTTATACATCATATTAAGTCTGTCAATCAGTCTCAGCAGCTGATTTTCAAGAGGTTTACTATAGTCAAACTTTACATTAAGCATCTGCTCTACTTCAATTGCAGCTGCCTTTATTGTTTCATCATCATAAATATTTTCTTCTATATTAGCAACAAGTGCTGACACAATTTTTATAATTTCGCATGTATATTCATCATCTTCCTGCGTCGGTGCAACATAATCAACAATAAATATATCAAGTCCTATCACCCATGGGCATCCATGGTATTTTTGAAGATGTTCATCATCAAATCGTATTCTTTTGCCATTAACAACTCTCGTTATGAGACTATTCCACCATTCTTCAGTATATATAGTTACCAAATCAAGTTCTGTTGTCTCTTTTGGAAATACTTCACAAAACTTAATATAATCCTGACGTTTCATAGTTATATCCATATCATCATCCCATGGAATAAAACCTTTGTGCCTTACTGCACCAAGCAGTGTGCCCCAGTCAGCAAAATATGTTATATTATGCTTTTTACATATTCTATCTATCTCATGCAGCACTTCAAGCTGTGCTGCCCATACTTTCTTCATCATGCTTTCAACGTAAAAGCTGTTGCGGATCTCGCCCTCTAAAAAATTATCAGGTACACGCATATTTATCACTCCATACAATCAATTTTCTTAACACGTCTTAATTAGTTCTCTTCTTCTATCCCCAGTGTCTTCATAAAGTAAAAAAAGCTGGCTTTAATAAGCCAGCTTTAATAAACAAAATATACTTTTTACTGGAGAAGTGAAAGTACGCCCTGTGTCTGCTGATTAGCCTGTGAAAGCATTGACTGACCTGCCTGAGCAAGGATATTGTTCTTGCTGTACTCAACCATTTCACTAGCCATATCTGTATCACGGATACGTGATTCAGCTGCCTGTGTATTCTCACTTGTTGTGTTAAGGTTATTGATAGTATGCTCAAGTCTGTTCTGGATAGCACCGAGTTTTGAACGTGTATCAGATACTGTCTTGATAGCATCCTGAATTGTCTTCATTGCTGTACCAGCTGCTGAGAATGATGATACCTTCATGTTAGCTGTTGTAAGCTGAAGCTTTGAAGCACTCATCTTTGCAATTGATACACCAATTGACTGACCCTTTAAAGCACCAACCTGAAGCTTAAGCTGCTTTGATGAGAATGTACCGTCTAAGAGGTTCATTGAGTTGAACTGTGTTGTAGACTGGATTCTATCAATTTCGCTTGTAAGCTGATCAATCTCAGCCTTGATAGCTGTTCTATCAACAGATGTATTAGTATCGTTAGCTGCCTGTGTAGCAAGCTCATTCATTCTCTGTAAGATTGAATGTGTCTCATTAAGAGCACCTTCTGCTACCTGTACAAGAGAGATACCATCCTGTGCATTTGAAGCAGCCTTATTAAGACCTCTGATCTGGCTTCTCATCTTCTCTGAGATTGAAAGCCCAGCTGCATCATCTGCTGCTCTGTTAATCTTATAGCCTGATGATAACTTCTCTGTTGACTTTGACATTGCACTTGAAACTGAACCCATCTGTCTGCTAGTGTTCATTGCTGATAAATTATGCTGTACTACCATAACTATAATCCTCCTTGATTCAAACAATCCAATTATTTATTTTAAAATTAACAAAAGTGATTCTATTAATCCTATTAACTATTAATCACTCATTTGTTTTATATATCGGAGAATTTTTTTATTCCTTAACCCCTAAATTTAAATTTTTTAATTTTTTT
>ERZ780151.632-NODE-632-length-33465-cov-2.445735_pt1 | contig 33465 bp, 24 predicted proteins | sample MGYA00510983_ERZ780151 | MGnify/ENA primary metagenome ERZ780151 (study PRJEB29588, sample SAMEA2144623) | human gut metagenome | biome: human gut; feature: human-associated habitat; material: faeces | place: Denmark | collected 2008/2010 ... | reverse complement strand
GAACAGACCTCAGCTTGACCGTCAGACGAACGGAAAAGCTCCACAGCACCGTCCGAGCCTGCGGAGCGGAAAACTCTAACCGCTGAAAAGAAAAAGCCCTCAGAAACGCTTACAGAGCGTTTCCGAGAGCTTGAGTTTATTTAGTTCCAATAAGGTTTGTGCCTGTTGTGGTATGCTCCACAATGCCTAATCGGACTTGTGTGGAACGGAAAACAGGTGTGCCAGTAGGCTATGGTTTGTGTAAATGTTTATTTGTTAAAGTGTCAGCAATGTTTTTGATTCCGATGATATAGTTGCACCCTTTATTGATTTCATATATTTGATTACTTTCTCCTCAATTTCTTCGGAAGTGAAATAATCAAGAATATATGTACCACCAAGTACATTCAGATATTTAGTAGCTTCCAATAATTTCTGTTTCCTGTGTGTCATATCGTATCCATTTTCTTCGAGTTTTTTTAATGCCGATAATAATCCTACTGAAATTTGTGTATTTGCCATATAATTATTTGAGAATAATGGAACAGATGCCGATGAGAAGTATTTATCAACATATTTTGTCAACTCAAACGGATCGCTACGAGATTCATCATAAGTCAATCTGCCACACCACCAAAGCTTTGCAAGTGGGTTGGTAAATAGGGAACGTCTCTTACCGTGTGCGAAAAAATATCTCGTTTTTACATTGGTTTCAATCAGCTCACGAGGATTATTTACTTTATATCTTACTTGAAGAAAATCCCAAAAATCATAATGACACATTCCAGCCCATAACCTCTCGTCTGTAGCTTCAGTATCGGTTAGGGATTTCATAGCTGAATACAAAATGATGGCATTTTTTATATCAATCGTTCCTGTATCATCATTCTCATTGTAATTCAACTTAAAGCTCGTAAATTCAAGTTTAAATTCCTTAAAAGGATTATCCGAGCCAAAGTAGTCATAAATCCAATCATTGGTAGTATCAGCATAATGTCTAAGGTTACCTCTGAGGTTTGTTCTAAGTGCTTCAAGAGCATTTTCTGTTAAAAAATGTACTTTCATATACTATTCCTCCTCATCTGCCGTATCCTGAATTGCAAGTGCATCAAGGGCGCGGTCAATTGGCAAATCCAAAGATTTTTGAGCAAGCTCAAATGAAGGAGTGTTTTCCAAGAGTTCAGCATCAAGCGTCAAATTATGCTTTTTTAATGCTCTTTCAATGGACTTATACCACCGTAAATCTTCATACTCACTTATGCCTTCGGATTTTAACCTTTCAAAAGTAAAGATAAGCGTAGGAACAATAAGCATTGAATGAAGAACGGGAAGCATCTGCGGCATTCCTGTAAGCATCTTATAATTGCCGAAGCTCTTGTTGCAAAGAACTATTACGATTTTTTCACCTGTAATTTCTATTTTCATACTGTCGTCAATATCTTCGGCATTTCTACAAATCGTAAATATTGAGGGTATCTTTGAAAGTTCTTCAACTTCTTTAGTAACCTTTATATTAGTTTGACCGCCTATAGCGATGATATTGCCTCTATGAAGATGAAAACTCATCCCGTCATAATCTTCGTTGAAACAGCTATTGTAGTATGCGGGCAGGCTTGTCTTTGCAACTATGAACGCACATACTGCTACTGTTCCATTCAGCTTGTGATCTGGAATACTTTTCTCGATAGTTGTATCATCTGTTTTGATAACAGTTCTATATGCTGTATACGAGCATTCAATATGAATAACGTACTCAGCAAGCCCTTCATATATCATTTGTTGTATCTGCTTGTTCTCAAGTTTCAGTGAAATCTTGAAGCATAATTCCCTTATACCCTTTGAAACTTCCAAGTTCATAGAATAACTGCTGTTAACATAATCATCAGTTGTATCAGAGAGTACAGGATAGGGATAGAGCCTATGACGTATATCCATATAATTTTACCTCCATAGAGCATTCTTCAACATATTCAAGGCAGAAAGACACTTTGTTCTTTTTCGTTTTCTGAATATTGTCAAGATATATCTTGTTCCCTTTACATTTCAAAGATTTTCCGGCTAAAAGATCAACAGCAGCGACTATTGATGCCTTAACCTTATTCTGTTCTCCCGAAAGATCAATCTGCAAATAACCGCTTCCAGCACTCTTTTGCGGTGTGAAAACAAGATTGTAAATATTCTTTTCTCTGTCGGATAAATAGAGTCTTACTGACATAGTGCCAATATGTCTTGCCTTACTCTCGTCATCAAAATCGTCAAAACCATTGTTGAACTTGTTATCGCCTGAACCATGTGTACCCGGATTATATCCTTCACCTCTGCCAAAACCATTACCGTCATGTGTTTTATTGTGTCCGTCATCATGCTGATCTTTAGAACCGGAATTGCCATAATCCTCATCATAGCCATCAGGATCGTTATTATCATCTTCAGGATATTCTGTATCTGCTGACAATGACTCTTCATATCCCATCATTTCTTTGACCGGCTTAGTGACATTTATTTCGATACTACTGGTTGCACTACTTATAGCTTCATTTTTATTTTCGTTATCAGTATTCATATTCTCTGTATCAGCAAAATACTCGCCCATACCCTCGGCATCAATTTCATCAACGGTTGTTTTCTTGCCCATATCAATTACTTCGTTTTTCACATATTTATAGAGCATGGACATATTAGCTTTTGCTTTAGTTTTGCTGTCGCTTATACAACGTTCCGGCTCCCAAGCATTATGCTGGGGATTTTCCATTTCACGGAAATATGAGTTGATTTTATCATCTTTCAGTGTACATATTCCTGCAAACTGAATAGTGCTTGAAATATTTGCCTTATCAAAAATCTTCATTCCGTTTCTTCTGCACATCATAACTTTTCTGTGCAAGCCTTGCTTTACAAGAATACGAAGCTCAATAGTGCCTAATCCCGGAAATTCATGTTCGATGATAGAAGCGTTTTCATCTGTCAGCACCTGATAGTAGTTATAGGCAATTTTAGCATGATCTTTATATAGTTCTATCACATCACCAAGATTGTCCTTGTCTATTGTTGTGGCATCAACCTTCACCACAAGCTCTCCGTTGAAAATTGCTATAAGAAACTCGTCAAGAACGGAACTGATTATTTCAGCTTTCCAATCTGTACTCTTATTGAAACCGAGAACAAATATATCTGTGCCGTATTCGGTTCTGTTGTATTTTGGATCAAGCGAAAGACACACTCTAATAGGACTGTTCCTTTTATCAGAACTATAATAACCAGTTCCTGTTGTAATACTATCCTTGTCTTTTCCTAAAAAGCCTTTTTCTCTGAATGATACAAGTCTTGCTATACCCTGAAAGGCTGATAAACCGTCAATATCCTTAGTGGCGTAAAACAACGTTCTAAGGTCTGAACAGGCGAATGGTGCTGATTTACCGATGCCAAAGCTGCCGCCTGCGGAGCCTTCTTTTCCAGAAACACCCGATGCCTTGACGAGATTGAGCCAAGCAGAATTTATTTCCTTGTCAGAACCTTGTAATCCTGTTGTGTTGAAATCACTTATACGCAAAACACTTATAACATCGCTTTCAATAACGGCTGTTGCTTTTTTGAAAAAGGTGATGGTTTTCTTGTTGTTCTGTTCTGTCCAAAATTTCAGACAGGAGTCCATTGCGTCTGTAAGTTTGCTGTAATCAGGAATAGCTGTGTTAGCAATCGTAAAACTTGAAAACTCGATTACAACAGGCTTATCGCTGTTATATCGTGCATCCATTGAATTCTGACATATCTCTCTTGCAAGAGAACGGTAAGGAGAGCCTTTGAATGTCTCAATACCAGCTTCACCGATACCGGTTATTGTTCCGTAATTATTACTTGGAAATATCCAACTGTTAGCCATTACATTACCTCCATTATGTTATTGCAACATATCATCAAGTTTATTAGCTTTTACCTTGATGCAGTTGTGAGTACGATTCTTATCAACAGCTATCGTATAGTATCTTCCATTCTTCTTTCTGCTTATGTTTATCGATGATTTACTTGTTGCGATAAGCTGTCTGAGTTCAGACGAATCAAGTAATGCCAGTTCACTGCCTTTCAGTTCCACTGTTGCACATACAAGTGCTAAAAGAACATTATTATTTTTAGAAAGGCATTCTGATAACCTTTGATAATCGTCACTCAATGCAAATTTCCAACTTCTGAAGCCATTAGAATTGTCAGTAATTGCCTTTGAAGTGTACTTGACAAACAGAGTGAATTCTGTATTGTCGGTTGTGAAACTATACACTCTTCTTTTATCACCATTTTCAATCAATGCAGGGACTACGTTGTGACTGAACAGATTAGATAATACAGCACCGTAATAATAATCACACATCTTCATTTCTGCCATTGCTTATTTCTCCTTACTTGATGCTCTCCAAACAAATGGTAAGCCGTTCTTCATTTGCCTTTCTCAACTTGTCTTTTAAGACTTTTATTTCATCGAGCTTTGCTAAATACTGCTGTGCGATAGCGTTTTGAGTTTCTAAATCAGGTAGCGGAATTATTATCTTCTTAATTGAATCAGGAGATATTGTTGGCAGTGCAGAACCGGAACAAAGATTGCGGAGCTGAACTTGTCCTACTTCACTTTCGATAAACGCTTTCAGGAAAATCGGATTGATCTTTTCATTCAGTTTAATAATGTACATATTGCCGTTGACAAGTATTTTCTCATCATCTGACTTGATAAAGGCAGCCTTGAATACTGGTCCTGCTTTTGACATTAGGAAAGCTCCATCTTTTCCTACACAATACCTTTCATATTGTGAAGATAATTCTTTAAGTGCAGGTAAACTGTCGTTTACTATTCCATCTTGAATATCATTCAGCATAATATAATGTATCCCTGTATTTTCAGAGGTGACAAGATTGTCAAGTTCCTCTGCTTTTATCTGTGCTCCACGGGAAATACTACTGATCAAAGAACCAAACTCAACTCCATTTTTTATATCTGGAGTTTTAGAAAGATAACGTGACGGGTGAAGATCATAGTTGCTTTTGGAAATGTCTATAATACTGATTTTTTTGCTGATTTTTGTTTTTTTATCAAGTGCGCCCATGATAGTTGATATGTCTGAATCAGATAACGAGTTCTTTCTTCTTCCATGTGTCATTACTTCACTTGCATCAACAAATGTTATTTCGGTGTTGCCATAGCTTAATACAAGAAGCAATATCGGAATAGTCGAGATTTCCAACAAATTTGACGGCAATGCAATAACTGCCTCTATAAATCCGTTTTCTACGAAATATCGCCGAACATCAACATCAACCGCACCAAATCCAGCGTTTGGAGTAACACATACAACTGCTTTCCCATTATCAGCAAGATTATTCATAACCGCAGTTGCAAAGAGCCAGTTTGATGAATAACGTTTAGTCAACCCCGGTATTGCTTGATTTAAGAATTGTAAAGGCTTATTCGATGCGTTTTCAACACTAAAGGTCTTTAATCCAAATGGGGGATCTGAAAAGATTTTATCAAACTTATGCTCTGTTTCGTAAGTCATAACATCATTGGAAAGAATTGTTATGCCCGAGCCAATTATATCCGACCGCATTCCGGCAACTGGCTTTATATCTGAATTCAATTCAATGCCTGTATATGTGGCTTGTGGTTCTTCTAAAAATGTTCTGACAATAAAAGTTCCATATCCACAACAAAAGTCGGCGACTGTTTCATTTGGCTGGACATTAAGAATTTTGTTTGCTAATGATGCGATAGATAGTGCAGAAGTGTTATATCCTCTAAAGCCACGATAAAAGAAAACATCATTCTCTAAGAGAAGAAACGCAAAAAACTGTTGTGCTGGATACTCTGCCTTTAACCTCAAAACAATATCCCATTTCCCATTCAATTCTTTTTTGAGAAAATCGGATACATCATTCACAACATGGTTTGTAGCCAAAAAAGAGTCTAAAGATGATAAATCCGAATCAGGATTTGTTGAGTTTTTGGCGATTACATATGCAATGCCATACATAGACCAGTCTTCATTCCCTCCGACTTTTCGAACTTCATCGTATAATGCCGATTTAGCAGCATCATAGTTGATAGCAAACACATTTTCAACATTTAAACTCATGGTTTGACCGCACTCCTTATTGGTTATCTATAACATAAAACTGATTACGATTATATTCTATCATAAACTGATACAATTGTCAACTGATTATGCATAACCAAATCTAAATTCGTATAATTGCACAGTTATTGACTGAAGAATTGTCAATTTTATACAACGAAGTGCTTTTTATTCATAATAAAAAGCGTTTCAACTTGTAAAGCTGAAACGCTTCAACTAATGTAATAAATAATTACATTATTAGTCTTGAACTTCCTTCACCAGAGCCACGCCGTCCTTGAAGCCGACCTTGTAAGCAGCTCTCATCTCAGCGGCAGCAGTATCGCTCACGCAGTCCAGTATCTTGAGGAACACATCGATCTGTTCCTCACTCAGCGAATTTTCAAACGCTATGCAGAGCTTGTTGAACTCGTCCGAGAACTCGGCAGCGTGAATATCCCCTACACGGAGATTGTAAATCATATCAATCATTGTAAGCACCCTTTCGGTAATTATTATAGCTTGCTGTACCTGTCTTACAATGTTTGTCTGAAAACTTCTTTATACCTACTGTCGTAAATCGCAGGGCATGAAGCAGCTTATGGCTGGTCTTGGACTGATTCTCCTTGCAATCGTCCTCGTTCCGGTTCTTCAGAGCATGATGACAGGTGCCGTTTAATCTGACCGAATTTTTTAACGGCTGCGTGGCGGGTGGTGTGTGGGCAGCCGGCATAAGGAAAGGACGGTGAGAGAATGGGCGTCATAAGTGATGCGATCGACAGCTTGCAGGAATGGTGTGAGAATCTGTTCAAGGACGGTATCAAATCGCAGTTTGACAGCATATCCGACCTGATGACGGAAACCTTTCACAAAACTACAGAAGACGGCGGTCTGATTTCCACATTTCTGACAGGACATCCTGCAAGCTTTTCCGGTTCTGCAAGCGGCGGAACAACCATATGGTCAACCATTGAAACACTTTGCAATAACGTGGTAGTCCCCATCGGCGGTTTCATTCTTGTCATCATATTGCTCAATGATCTGATACAGACCGTGATTCGTGGAAATAACTTCAAGGATTTTGATGATTCCATCTTTATCAAATGGATCATCAAAGCCTTATGCGGTGTCATTTTGGTATCAAACGTATTTTACATCGCATCTGCCCTGTTTTCGTTCGGAACAGACGCTTGTGCCAACGGCATTACAACGCTGTTCGGTACTGGAGATTTCCTGTCAACCGACTTGGCACTCAAAAAATCGGCTCTGAACAGTCTGGGACTTGGTGAACTGATAACCGTCTGGTTTATTTCGCTGATTGTTCACTTGGGTGTAATGATTATGATGGTTGCCATTGTAATTGTGCTTGCTTCCCGTATCATTGAGGTCTTTATGTACTTAGGCGTTGCACCGATTCCCATGGCAGCCATGCTGGATAGCGGTGAATGGTCGGGAATCGGAAAGAACTGGATCAAACAGCTTCTGGCATTATCCTTTCAGGGATTCTTTATCATCATTGCACTCGGTATCTTCAAGACGCTGTTTTCCAATGCCATTGCATCGCTGAACAGCAGTACAGACGGCATTATTCTGCAAATGGCAATGCTTCTGGGATACACGGTTGCACTGATCTTTACGGTACTCCGTACAGGTGCTGTTTCCAAATCTATTTTCAATGCACATTGATCTTCAGGAGGTTGTGAATGGCACATTATGTACAAATACCAAAAGACCTAAATAACATCAAGCAGAAGTTCATGTTCGGGCTGACCAAAAGACAGGTAGTTTCATTTGGGATCGGCGGTGTACTGGGGATTCCGCTTTTCTTTCTGACACGCAGTACCCTTGGCGTTTCAGGAGCAATCTTTGCCATGGGTGCAGTGGCAGCACCTGCCCTCATCTGCGGATTGTATAAGAAAAACGGGATCTTTTTCGAGCAGACCATCAAGAATATGTTCCGCTATTTCAAAAGGCCGAGAAAGCGAACTTATAAAACGGTCAATCTATACGAATGTATCGAAAGACAGATAGAATATACCAAGCTGAAAAAGCTTTTGGACAAGATAGAAAGGAGCAAGTAGGCTTGAAAAACAAGAAGAAAACAGATCTCAGGTCAGGTGCGAAAGTTGCCGCTGAAAAGCCGATTTCTAACATTGACAAAAATGATAAGGCAGTCATTTTGGCACGAATGCACGAGATCAAGAAATATAAGGACGATATTTCGTCAACACAGAATACAATCGGCTATACGCAGATGTTCAGAGACGGCGTATGCCAGATCGATGACCATAGATTTTCAAAGACCATTCAGTTCTTTGATACCAATTATCAGCTTGCTGAATTTGAGGAACAAAACGGCATTTTCTCAAAGTACTGCGATCTGATCAATTACTTTGACAATACCGTTACATTTCAGCTCACCTTTGAAAATCAGAACAGAAGTCAGGACGGACTGGTCAAGCAAATTCAGATTCCCGCACAGGAGGATGATTTCAATGAGATTCGTGCAGAATACTCCGAAATGCTGACATCAAAGCTGTTGTCGGGCAAAAACGGACAGTCATGCAGAAAGTTTCTAACCTTTACCATCGAAGCAAGTTCCTACAAACAGGCGAAGCCCAAACTTCTGAATATCCAGACAGAAATCATCAAGATGTTCAAGGGCTTCAATGTGGAAGCCAAGGCACTCAGCGGAAAAGAAAGACTGGAAACACTCTATTACAGCCTGAACCCATTTCAGAGTGTCCCTTTTGTCTTTGACTGGAACGAAATGCTGAAAGCAGGCTGGAATACGAAAGACTTCATTGCTCCGTCTAGCATGAAATTCAATAAGGCAAACTTTGAGATTGGTGCTTCTTTCGGTGCGATCAATGGAATGAACATTCTTGCAGGAGAACTGCCGGATACGATTCTTTCCGATTTTCTCGAATTACAGCACCTTTTCTGTGTCAATCTGCACGTTACACCGCTGGATCAGATCACGGCACTCAAATTTGTCAAGACAAAGCTGACTGCTGTGGAGTCTATGAAAATTGACGAACAGAAAAAAGCTTCCAAAGCAGGCTACGATCCGGATATTCTTCCTCCGGCAATCAAAATGTACATTACCGATCTGGAAAAGCTGCTGGATGACCTCAACAGCAAGAATGAACGCTTGTTTCATATCTCCATTACAATACGAAACTATGCAAGAAATAAGAAAGACTTAGGCTTGCAGCTGGAATTGTTAAAGCGTATCTGTCAGAAAAACAACTGTACCCTGATGCCCTGTGACTACTTGCAGGAGCATTACTTATCTTCCAGTTTGCCGCTTGGTGTAAACAAGATTCAGGTTTCAAGAGAAATGCATACATCGGGAATTGCGATTTTTGTTCCGTTTACCACACAGGAACTCTTTCAGATTGGCGGTACATACTACGGTTTGAACACCGTTTCCGGCAACATGATCATGGCAAACAGAAGCAGGCTCAAAAATCCGAATGGTCTGATTTTAGGAACGCCGGGTTCCGGTAAGTCATTCAGCGTAAAAAGAGAAATCTTAGACAGCTTTCTGAAAACAACTGATGACATTATCATCTGCGACCCTGAAGGCGAATATTTCCCGTTAGTACAGCATCTGCACGGACAGCTGATCCGAATAGCAAGCAGCTCAGAACAGTATATCAATCCGATGGACATTAACTTTGAAAACAACATGGATGAGAACCCGATCTCCACAAAGTCGGATTTTATCATTTCCCTTTGTGAAATCATTGTCGGCGGCAAGTATGGACTGACTGCGGAGGAACGTTCTGTCATTGACCGATGCGTTCGTGCTATCTACATGGATTTTTTCCGAAATCAACCGTCCAGAGAAAAAATGCCGATTCTGTCCGATCTGCACAATGCTCTTGTCAAAGAGGGAGAAATCGCACTTCGTGTAGCAAACTCTTTTGAAATGTATGTCAACGGCTCGCAGAATCTGTTCAATCACAGAACGAATATTGACTTGAAGAATCGTATCATCTGCTTTGACATTAAAGAACTGGGTAATCAGCTGAAAAAGGTCGGTATGCTGATCGTTCAGGATAACGTCTGGAACAGAGTGACACTGAACCGTGCAGAACGAAAGGTCACCCGCTACTACATCGATGAATTTCATCTTCTGTTAAAGGAAGAACAGACGGCGAAATATTCCGCTGAAATATGGAAACGATTCCGTAAATGGGGCGGTGTTCCGACCGGTATTACACAGAATGTCAAGGATTTGCTGTCCAGTGCCGAGGTGGAAAATATCTTTGACAATTCGGACTTTGTATATATGCTGAATCAGGCTGCCGGCGACCGTGATATTCTCGCCGAAAAACTCCATATCAGTCCGCAGCAAATGGAATTCGTCACCAACAGCGGACCCGGTGAAGGTCTGATTCGCTACGATAAGATCATTTTGCCGTTTACGGATCATTTCCCGACCGATACCGTGATGTACAGCCTGCTTACCACAAAACCGTTGGAACAGCAGCTGAAATAGTCAGGAGCGAAATGCTATGGCGAATCTAAAAAGAACACATCATCAGTTTGCAAAAGCGGAAAAGAAACTCAGAAAGTACAGCAGATCACAAAAAAAGTTTCAGATTCAGTTTGTTCGCAAGCAGCGTAAAAATGGCAAATTTAAAACAACTGTCCGTATCCGACGTGGAGAAAAAAGCAGCCGATATACCGGACATGGTCTGATTCACAGAGCAGTGAATCTCAAAACGAGGTTCACAGGCGATAAACCGTCCATCACAAAATCTCTTGACAGCTTAAAGCCGAAAACATTCCGTGGAAAAGTCCTGAAACGATCGGCACAGCTGGTCAATCGAACTGCCCATATGGCATTGCATACCGCTGAGGGTTCGGCACTTGGTGCGGAAACAGCTGCTTTGAAAACCGGCAATGCAGTTCAGCGTGATATTCGATACAAGCTGAAACAGAAGTATCGGCAGGAAGCGGTTAACGATATGCATCGCGGCACAATTGCGACACTGGTTATCGCCAAAGATGCTGTGACAGGAACTCGCAGGCATTTCAAGCAGAAAAAACAATTCAAACTGGAAAAGGCACGATACCGCCTGCAAAAAGCGGAATACAAGCTTTTCAAGGGCGAACAGTATCAGCCAAAACTTGCGAAGTCACGCAAGGAACTGAAAGAGAAAAAGCAGATATTTCGAGAGCGTAAGAAATCATCCAAGCATTTCAAGAAAAAACAATTATCTGATCCGTTCAGCAAAAATGTTGCCGTACTGCGATTCCAAAGGCGAAAAAAGCAGTACCAGATCGAATCTAAAACGATCAGAACTGCATCTCAGAAACTGAAAAAGGAAAAGAAGTTTCAGGCAAAGGCACTCAAAAAGCAGCGGCGAATTGTTGATTTAAGCCATCCTGCACCGCTTGTCTTAAAGTCTGCCAATTACACAAGGAAATGGCTCGCATCAAGCGGCTGGCAGAAAGCAGTTCATGCCGATGAAAACAATGATTTTCTCTCTGCGGTGGAATCTGTAAAACGCCACGGTGTAGATCAAGCGGTAGAAAAAATGAAGCCGTATCACCGGAAAGAACGGAATCAGAAAAAGAAAGCGAAACTGGAACAGAAGAAATCAGATCAGCATCGAAGATTGCAAAAGCGTGAGGACAAGCTGAAAAGCAAGGGTGAACAGGTAAAACGCAGAAAAAAGCCGAAAAAGCAGACCAAAGATTCCTTTGGGGACAGACTGAAAAATGCACTCAGACAGGCTTTTCAATTTATCAAGAACATCTACAACAAGGAAGCAAGAGCCGTTCTGCTCGCCTGCCTTGTCCCGATTCTCATTATCGCCTTAGTGCTGGCATTCATTCTCATGATCTTTTCAGGGATTCTGGGAAGTTCCGGTTTTGTACTCGGTACATACGCTTCACAGGATTATGACTTGTCGGAAGCGGAAAAGTATTACACAAAACTCGCCTATGACATGAATGAGAAGATTCTGAAAGTCAGCAGTGATACAGACTGGAAAAACGGTCTTGCCGCTTTCGGAGCAAACAAGCGTAACCTCAAAGACGATCCCGACAATTGGTATTGGGGACGTTCTTCCGTTTATGACTGGGATCCGGTCTATGATTTCGATGTGTACAAGCTGTGGTCGTTCCTGTGTGCCTATTACTATGACTTTGATACAGACAGCAACGGCGACATCAAGTACTGGAGTTATGGAAGTGATACAGAGAACTTGCTGACAGAAATATTCAACGCAGAATATGCGTTTGTCTACTGGTATGACAATAAATCTCGCTGGGAGGAACTTCCCAATTACAACTACTGGGGCGGCGGAAATGCAGAAACCGGCACATATTACAGGGCAGAAGAAAACGCCTTTATCTACAGCGGCAGACCATACAAATATCGTTTCAAACCTATTGCCTATACGTCTGAACTCAGTCAGTATTTTGACAGCGAGGGTTACGTCTGTATCAATGCGGATTATAGAGTGCTGAATCCGAACGATGACTATGCTTTGACAGGATTCATGATTATGGATCACCGCTATTATTCCGGCACAAAAGAACCGTTTTACTTCATCGACAACGATGCACAGACATTTTTCTTCATGAAGGGAGATACCCGATACGATCGCTCTTTCTGGGGTTGGAATGGGAATGATGCTTGGTTTTTGGTTTCACCGACCGATACGCACATCTGGAATGATACCATAAACGATGCCTGTATGTACGGCTATTATGAAAAGTATTACTGGAAAACGGAGTGCAATCTCTATTACAACGTCAGGCAGAAGAAAAGCTTTGAACGTGTTCTGGAAGATAAGCTGAAAAGCCAGTCCCACAGAGAGGAACGGCTGGAATACTACAAGCTGCTTGCAGGTCAGGAAAGCGGTTCGGAAACACTTTACGGCAATCATCAGACCCTCCGTAATATGCTGCCCGGCGATACCATTCGGAATTATTCGGTCAAACAGGCGTTTGGCTATGATATGTGGGAATGGAACCGGACAAATAATGGTTTGTATCAGGGCATCAAGTATTACTGCAATACAGGTACAAGGCTCTATGCACCATTTGACTGCAAGATCAAGAACGTGGACACGGCGAATCACAAGATCACGCTGCGAAAAGATGATGTGCAGTATTGGTATGACGGTTCCGGCGGAACAAAGCGAGATACGGAAGTGACGATTGCCAATGCGGTGCTTCTGAACGGTTATACAGAGGGTGACACGATTCGGGAGGGCGAAAACTTTGCAAAAACCACCGCCACAAATGTCAATTTCCATATTGAGATCGACACAGACGGCTATGGCTGGGACTACATCGACCCAAGACTGGTACTTTACTAAGGAGACAAACGTAAAAATGACAAGAAAAGAAACTGCTTTGGAAGCTCTCAACAAGAAGATTCCAAAGCTGGAAGAAAAGATTGATCAGGACAAAAAACTTCTGGAGGAACTGAAAACAAAGCGAGAAGTGCTGGAAGTGGAAGTACTCAAAAAGTTTTTGCATGACAACGGCATGACCACGGAGGAGATTATTGCGAAGCTGACTGCTGCTTCTTCCGTGGTGCATGAACAAAAGATCGTGATGGAGGATAGAAAAATGTGGAACACTAAAAAATCAGTTGCGGCAATATTTTCTGCAATGGCTTTGACTTTGGCAAGTATGGGAAATGCCATTCCTGTATTTGCAGAAGAAGCAGATACCACAACATCTGCCATTACGGCGGCGGACAATCCTGCAGCAGATATGGAACTCGGTGAGGAAGATATGCAGAAGCTGGTGGACGAGATCCAGCGTAACAAGACGAAAATGGAAAACAGCGGTGACGCAACGGACAGCACCGTGCATGACTACTATGCCGACGACCACTACGATACAGACGGCAATGCAACACTCATCAAACAGGAGAAGATCATCTACGACAGTGAGGAGATGCAGTTTATTGCTGTTACCACCAAAGACGGCGATGTGTTCTATATCCTCATCAACTATTCTGCGGAGGGCGATGAGGACAATGTGTTCTTCCTGAACAAGGTCGATGATTTCGATTTGTATTCTCTGCTCTACGCAGGCAATGAGGGAGAAGAAGAAAAAGACCCTGCGGAACAGGCAAAGAAGTATGCCGATGCAGCCAATGGCGGCGGTGTTACAGCTGCGGTTTCTGACAGTGCGGAAGAAGCTACCGGCGAAACAAGCACAGAAGAAAATACTTCTACTGAACAGCCGTCATCTATGAACAGCAACACGCTCATTCTTGTAGGGGTTGGCGTACTGGCGGTAATCGGCGGTGCAGTTCTTGTCCTGAAAAAGGGCAAATTCGGCAAGAAGAAAAATACCGGTGTGGAAGATTTTGAGGAGGATTACGATGATGACTACGGCAGTGTGACCAATGAGGATGAGAAAACATGAGAGTACTGAGCCTTTTTGACGGCATCTCCTGCGGCATGGTGGCACTGGAACGTGCAGGCATTCCCGTGGAAGCCTATGATGCTTTTGAGATCGACCAGTACGCCGTGAAGGTATCCGAAAAGAACTATCCACAGATCAGACATCATGGAAATGTGTTTGAGGGTGATTTCAGAAATTTCAATGGATATGATTTGCTTTTGGGTGGTTCACCCTGTACATACTGGTCTATCGCAAAGCAAGGCAGAGAAACTACAAGCAACGGTGAAGGCTTCAAACTTTTCAGCGAATATGTGAGAGCCTTACAGGAATCAGAGTGTCGTTACTTTCTCTATGAGAATAACCATTCCATTCATCAGAACATCAAGGACGAAATTTCAAAACATCTCGGTGTTGAACCGATCGTGATCAATTCTGCACTTGTTTCCGGACAGTATCGAAAACGATGTTACTGGACAAACATCCCCCACATTACACAACCAACAGACAAAGGCATTTTGTTGCAGGACGTACTGGAAAGCGGTGTGTCCTGGCAGGAAAAAAGCTACTGTGTTACAGCCAGCTATCAGGGAGCGGCATTTCACAACACCATGGAACGAAAACAGCGTACCATGGTGGCTGTTCCCGTGGCAACGGTAAACGGCAAATCTCATACCATTCCTGCAACTTACTACAAGGCTGGGACTAACCTTTTTTCGGTTTACAAAGCAGAGAAAAGCCGTCAGAAGATCGCCGTTCCCATTCGCATTGGTCAGATTGACAACGGCGGACAAGGACAGCGGATTTATTCTGTCTGCGGCAAATCGATCACGATGACGGCAAACGGCGGCGGAATGGGTGCGAAAACCGGACTTTACAAGATAGACTTGCCGGACGGTGATTATGTGATCCGTAAACTGACACCTGTGGAGGCGGAACGTTTGCAGACGCTACCTGACAACTACACCGCAGGGATCAGCAATACCCAGCGGTACAAATGTATCGGCAACGGCTGGACGGTGGACGTAATTGCACATATTTTGGGAGGGTTGAAAAATGTCGAAAGCGTTTGAATACACCCATAAATACCGGAAGTTTCAGAAGATGATGAAACAGAAAACAAAAACACAGCTTCCTGAGAAACTGTGTGAAACATTCATATGATCTTCAAAAGCTGAATATATGTATGAGCAACATTTTCCCGGTTTACAGTTTCCCGAATGTCAAACTGTTTAAAACCGTTTTGTTCTTTGTAGAATTTCATCAGCTGCGGAGAATTTTCAGCCTCCAGAAACATTACCATTCCTCCACCGATATATTGCATCTCTTTGATTTTCTGTACAGCAAGTCCAAGAATGTCCTCTCCGGAAATTCTTTCATTTGCACCGCCTGTATAGTTTTTTCCAAGCTGTGCGATCAAATAAGCAGATAATGCGTAAGTACTGCTTTGAGCATCGTACTCACTGACTCTTGAAATTTTTCTCTGAATGGTTTTACTGATCGTTTCTGCCGTATCAGAGTTTACATTGATTGTGATCGGCTTTGAGGTCAGAGTAAAATAGCCTAAAAGCTCAGCATCTTCTGCAGAATAGATCAGGTATGTGACAGACTGGTTTTTCTTTGTGAATTCGATTGCCTGTTGTTTGAGAAATTTCTCCACATCAGGATTCTTAGGACAAGAAAAATCGGAGAGGTCTGAACTGAGCAAATCCTCTCCGTCTTTCGGGTTTTCAAATTCAAAGTATTTGCGGATATTGATCGTGTTGTATTTGGTCAGGTCAGTCATCTTTTTTCTTCCTTTTTGCCATCAGTTTTTTTAGTTCTTCTACCGTGCTGATCTCTGTATAGTTCACTTTGATTTCAGATTTGGGGTCATTAAAAGATTCCTCAACCGCATTTGCAAATACTTCTGCCTGCTTTTTACCGAAAACTACAAAGTTTTTAGTGATGCTTGAAGTTGCCATTGCGTCCACCTCCTCAAAATGCACACTGACACTCTTCTTAGTATATTCTTTGAACAGCCCATCTGTTCATATATAGTATATCACAAAATTGAAAGAAAATCAAGCGAAAAACGAAAAATCAAGAAAGGATAATTTTATGCTTCAATTTCTAATCGGACTGCTGATCGGCAGCAGCATCGGCGTTTTCACAATGGCAGTGATTCAGATCAACCGAGGTGAACGAAATGCCCATTAGTACAATGTTATCCGGAAAACTGATCTCGGTTGGCACAAGCCTCTTTATGGTGCTTGGCAGTGGTCACTACGATCTGGATCAGATTGCACAGGAAGCAGATATTGCTGTTCCTGCCACCACACAGATCACAGCTGCCATGCCGGTCAATTCCGTCCCAAGATCAACGACCACAAGTACCAAAACGGCTGTTTCCACAACGCCGCCTGTCACGGAAAGTGAACCGGCAGATGCTTTTACTCTGACCGCAGCTGCCATTTCGGTATCCTGCATCAAACTGGAATGGAACGGTGATGCAAATACAGAATACATCGTTACTGCAATACAGAATGTGAATGATGACTATGTGGACAACATTTATTTTGAGTTCAAATCCAATACCCTTTGCTATGTGACGGGACTTCGTGAAAATTCGGAATACACGTTTGAACTTTCCGATGCAGACGGAAACCTGCTTGCATCAACGGTACAGAGAACAGAAGCGGTAGAAGTGATCGAAGAATATGACTACATCGACGGCCGGACAGACTGTTTTGCCTATGAAAAAGCAAGCGGTCTGACAAGAGATCCGTCCTATTCAGCGATTCAGGGTGCTGTTCCTGATCCGGTTACCAATACAGGCATCATGCGTGATGAGTATGGTGATTATTGCTGTGCCGTGGGTACGTTCTTTGGTTACTGTGGAGATCGGTTTCTCATCACGCTGGAAAACGGCACACAGTTTACTGTGAAGATCTGTGACAGCAAGGGCGATCGTTGGTATCACCCATTTGGCGGTGACGGTAAGTGTATCGTGGAATTTATCCATGCAGACGGTTACTTGCCGGACTGTGTTTCCTTTACAGGAAATTATGGCTCATATAACTGGTATGGTCTGAATTTTGATAATATTCAGAAGATACAAAAAATCAACTATGGAAATCCCATAACGTATTGAATGGAAAGGAATGATCGATATGAATAAGGTTTTTAAGATTCTTGGCATGGCGGCAGCAATCGGAACTGCACTCATTGCAGGAAAAATGCTCCACCGCAGAGGATATGCAAAAGGCTATAACAAAGCACTTCGTGACAGCGATGAGATGGGAGATGATTTCGTATGAGTATTCTGGTAATCGGTGAAAAACCTTCGGTCAGCCGAGAACTCGCAAAGGTTCTCGGTGCAAACACCAAGAAAAACGGCTGCTTAGAGGGAAACGGCTATGTTGTCAGCTGGTGTTTTGGACATCTGGTCGGATTGCAGTTTCCAGACGAGTATTCTGAAAATTGGGCTGCAAAATGGAGTTTTGCACAGCTTCCCATGATTCCGGAAGAATGGAAATTTAAGATTTCTGAAAATTCTAAGGATCAGTTCAAAGTATTGAAGCAGCTTATGAATGACAGAAACATCACAGAGATTATCTGTGCCACCGATGCTGACCGTGAGGGCGAATGTATTTTTCGATATGTATACAATCTTGTAAAGTGTCAAAAACCTGTGAAAAGGCTTTGGATCTCCTCACTGGAAGAGTCGGCAATCAGGGATGGTTTCCGTAAGCTGAAAAGCAATTCTGCATATGACAATCTCTATCAGGCAGGCTTCTGCCGTGCAAAGGCGGACTGGCTGGTCGGCAGAATGGTTCCAGATTGTTTTCGGTGCGATATAACGCCCACCTGAACACCGGCAGAGTACAAACACCGACACTTGCCATGATCGTGAAACGTGATGCGGATATTGCAACCTTCGTCAAGCAAAAGTATTTCACGGTAGATCTGGATATGGGTTTCAAGGCAGTCAGTGCAAGGATTGACGATGAAAATACAGCTGATCGGCTGGTTTCTTCCTGCAATGGCAAAACCGCAACGGTAACAGATGTGAAAAAAGAGGTCGAAAGTGTATCTGCTCCGAAGCTTTTTGATCTGACTTCCTTACAGCGTGAAGCAAACAAAAAGTTCGGTTACACGGCACAGCAGACCCTCGACTATATGCAATCCCTCTACGAGAAGAAACTGGTCACCTATCCCCGTACCGATTCTCAGTACTTATCCGATGATATGGAACAGACCGCCTATGCTCTCATTCCTGCGATCAGTGAACACTTTGGGTTTGGAACGGTTGCCGAACCGAATCTCAAAGCGGTCATCAACAACCGTAAGGTCACAGGGCATCATGCGATCATTCCGACCGAAAGCGGTGTGAAGTGTGATGTATCGGCACTGGCTGTGGGAGAACAGAATATTCTGAAACTGGTTGCTCTAAGACTTTTGTGTGCTTCGGCATCTACATATCGATATGATGCTGTAAAAGTGACACTCGAATGTGAAAACACAGCGTTTACTGCAACCGGCAGAACAGTTCTGGAATCCGGCTGGAAGGCATTGGATGGTAAGATCGGAGAATCGGAAAAGAGCGATGAAAAAAGTCTGCCTGATCTGGAAAATGGTATGACCTTTATAGCAAAGGCATCAAAATCAGAACACTTTACATCTCCGCAAAAAGCATTTACCGAAGGTCCGCTTCTCTCTGCTATGGAACACGCAGGTGCAGAAGAATTTGATGAAAATGCGGAGAAAAAGGGACTTGGCACACCTGCCACCAGAGCCAATACCATTGAAAATCTGGTCAGACACGGATATATTCAGCGTGACGGCAAAAAAATCATTTCTACTGACAAGGGCAGAAATCTGATCCGTGTCATGCCCGATGAAGTTAAATCTGCACGTCTGACTGCCGACTGGGAAAACAAGCTGCTTGAAGTGGAGCATGGCAATCTTTCTGCGGACAGCTTCATGAATGAAATTAATCGATTTGTGACGGAGCTTGTAAGTAAATACGGTTCTGTTGATGATTCCGTATTTTTTGGCGAAAATCAGCCAAATATCGGGAATTGTCCGAAGTGCGGCAAACCGGTTATCAAGGGCAAGTATGGCTGGTACTGTTCCGCACGATGCGGAATGAATCTTACCAAAGTGTATGGCGTGGAACTTTCTGAGGGACAGTTGAAGTCCCTGCTTTTCGGTAAAGAAACGTCATATATCAAAAATGGCAGAAAGACCATTGTTATGCCAAAAGTAGCGGAAAATGCGTTTAACGGCAAGACGTATTACAATTGGGCAACAAGAAAGGAATCATCATGAATATGGAAACATTAAGAAAAGCAGCAGATGTTCTCGGCGTTCTCGCTGACAGCCTCCGTTCATTTCCGGAAGAAATACAGGCTGAAATATGCGATGCCATGAAAAACTATGAAGTAAGTGACGAACTTTCGGCACATAAGCAGTATGAAGAAATCGAAAAGCTGTGGCGAAAAGGAACACTCATTCTCGGTATGCACGAAATTGCGGAAAATACAGGCATGGAGATCAGCATCCTGATGCAGCTTTCTGAAAATGAAAAACTGAATCTCATGTATGAATATGCAATCGGTACGGATAAGAACGAACTTGCCAGAATGGTCAATGAGCGATGAAGCCATATACAGAGGAAATGCTTCTCTTTTTGTCTGAACCGGACAGTAAGTACTATGCACGGCTGTTGCTTCCTGAAATTGCTGTGGTTTTGGGCGTAACGGTCGCACAATTGGAAAACAAGCCGATTGACATTCAGATCATGCTTGCACAAACCTATATCAACTGTTGGCACAGCGATAATTGCAGCATAAAGAAGGCACTGGAACAGGATTTGTATGTAGATGACAAATCTTCAAGAGGAGCTGAAATTGAGAATCAGGAAAATATAAAGCAGAAAAATCATGAAATGGAGCGAACAAGATGAATCATGTAAATATATTTCTTTGAGGGGTGACATAAATGCCGATACAAGAGAACGAAGTTACAAAACAGCCGGAGATTGAAGCAGATGCACACAAGAGTGAAACGCTGCTGCCGATTTTTCATATGGCTTACGGCAGCCATATGGACACGCTGGATCATCTTCAGGAACAGAAAGCTGAAACACAGGATCAGATCAGCAAGAGCGAAAACAGAATTGCGATGCTCGAAGAAAAAGCTGCAAGACTTGAAGCAACGAATGCGATGCTGCAGGACTTAATGGACAGCGGTAAACTTCCCGGTGCTGCATCTGCGATCATCAGAGCAAATGAAACAAAAATCAATGCAATCCATAAAAACCGTATTCCGAAGATTGAAAACAGCATCAAAAAGGCAGAAAACAAAATTTCAAAACTGGATGACCGTATCGCTGTTGTCAGGCTGAAAGCCGAAAAACTCAGAAGTTTCAGCAACGTCATTCAATCATTTATGATACCAAATCCGCAGAAACGCAGAGAACTGTTCAAGGAATCCATGGAAAATTTGCGGAACAGCAGCAAAGGTCTGCTGCGTATCAGCATGAATGCAGAAAAGAGCAAGCTTTCCAAACTGTTTGAACAGTATGAAAAAAGTGATTCCATGGCAGAAAAATTCAAGCTTGGTCAAAAAATCGAAGCAGTAAAATCAAGTATCTCTGCTGTAGAAGCGAAAATCCATAAGCTTGAAAATGCTCCTGAAATGGAAAATGCAAACGATCATATTGTTGACAAAGCCATTGCACAAACAGAAGCCGAAATCGAAAATACGGACTTTTTGTCAAATGGCGATTTGTCTGATTTTGACAAACCGATTGAAACGATAACGCTTGATTCTGCTGAATACCTTCGCAATGCGGAAATGTCTATGGAAGATGACTTCAATATGATCGACGGCATCATCAACAACGGCAAAAAAGAGGAACGTCCCGATGTGCCGTTATTTCTGGAAGAAATTGATTTTAGCACTTGTGATGATGCCACACTGCAATCCTTCCGAGAATCGGCAAAGGCTAATATGGAATGTGCAAAGGAAATCTCACAGGCACTTTCCCAGAATTATGATTATGAGCGATATACCCTGAATTCCGAACAGGCACTAAGTGATGTGCGTGAGAAATTTTCTGATGACCGTATTGCCTTTGTTCTTGCCTGTGCGTTGAACGGTACAAGTGACGGCAGAATCGCAAAAGAAGTCAAGGCCTTTGCAAGAGATACGCTTCAGAACGTACCGGAACTCTACACAAAACGAAGTCTTTCCCTCAGTTCCCATGCAGGACTGGTAAATCTGTTTGCGAAAACTGTCATGAAATCACAGCCGGAAAAGCAAATGGAAAAACCTGCACCGCAAAAGAAAGAACCGCAGAAATCCCGTTCGGGAGTACGAAAAATCAATCCCAACTATTACAGGCAAATTCCACCGGAGGACAGAGTGATTATTAACGAACCGGCAAAGGTGGGTGCAATCATAATGACAGAATTGGAAAAGCAGAAGATCCCATTTTCAGCTGTGGAAACGGAGAAAGGTGTTACCATTACCGTTTCCAAGAAAAATGAGGGTGCTTTCCACGCTGCGGAGGAAAAAGCGAAGGATACACACGTTCGTCTTGTAAATCCAGAAGTGTTCCGACAGATTCCCAGAGAGGACAGAGCAATTAAGCCAATGTCAGAAAAAGAGGCACAGGAAACCATGCAAAAGCTTGAAAAGGACAGCATTCCCTACTCTGCAAGATTGGACGGCGACAAATCTGCCGTAACCGTAAGAAAATCAGAAGCACTGGCTTATTTCAGCCGAAAGAAGATGAAAAAGCTTGCTCAGGAAGTGAAGGCAGAAAGTCCGAAACAAGGGGAATCCAAAAGCAAAGGGCAGGAACTCTGATGCGAGTTACGCCGGAACAGATCGAACGTGCCAATCTTGTCAATCTCCCTGATTTCCTGAGAAGTCAGGGATTTGTCTTAAAGCCGGTCGGCAGAGAGTACGTTCTGCAAGAACATGACAGCCTGCACATCAAAGATAACGAAGCCGGTGAAGTTGGAAAGTGGTTTCGCTTTTCCGAAAACAAGGGCGGTAGCAACATCCAGTTTGTACAGGAATTTATGGGACTTGACTTTATTTCTGCGGTGGAGTTACTCAGCAATGAAAAAGCAATCCCGTTTCACTCCCACAGTATTTCAAAAGCAGAACCGCCTAAAAATCGTGAGATCACACTGCACGAGAGCACAGATCTATCCAGAACCATGCACTATCTGCACCATGTTCGTGGATTATCTACCACTTCTCTTGAAAAATTGACTGCTGAGGGAAGATTATCACAGGAAGAAAAAACAGGCAATGCAGTATTCAAAATTTTTGATGAGAATGGCTTACTGGTCGGTGCGGAAAAGGTCGGTACGTCAGTAAGTGTACGGTTCAAATCCTTTGACAAAGGCACAGCAGACGGTTATGGCTTTGAAATAGTCAGCGGAGAACCTGCCAATACCTATTTTTTCGAGAGTGCGATTGATGCGATCTCATTTGCTGATCTGCACTCTGAACAAAGGGATTACCGGTTGGTTTCCATGGCAGGTGTAAAACCTTCTGTTGTCACGGAAACGATGAAACGATATGCAATATCACCTGAAAACATCTATCTCTGCACCGATAACGATAAGGCAGGAAACGAATTTGCCGAAAAACTGATTGCTCAGTATCCTGCTATGAAAAGAGTAACACCAAATGGCGCAAAAGATTGGAATGACATATTACAAGGGAGAATGAACAAAATGAAGCGATACGGCAATCCTTATTGGCAGGAAGCAACGGATAACAGAGATAAAACCGTTGCTGTCATGCGTGAAGATACATTTCAGCAGATACAGCAGGCACTTGATAAATCGGGGCTGAATTACTGTGCATACAGCGATGGCAGCAACACGATGATTGCGGTAAACAGTTCTGAAATTGACCATTTCAAGAATGTTACAGGTCTTGATGAATCCCTTTGCAGATTGCAGAAGTCGGGCAAAGAACATATCCCGCAGGATAAAAATATTATCGGCAATACAGACTACAAATATATTCCCCAGAAATCCTATATCAGCGAGGGCAGAGAAGCCATTCTCAAAATGGCGGAACTGGCAAACAAAGCGAACATCTCGTTTTCAGCAAGAATTTATCCCAGCGGCAAAGGGGTAATGACTGTATCTCAGGCTGATATTTCTCAGGTAAGTGCGATTCAGGATGCTGTAAAGGCTATGAGAAAACCAATGATTCAGAATAGCCGACAGACTTCACAAGAAATCATCGGCAACAGACCATACAGAGAAATTCGAAACCGACAGTTTATGATTTCGCCCTTGACACCTGATAAGTATCATAAGATGGAACCGAAGCTTTACGAGCGTGGTGCAGAATTTTCAGGACTGATTCGTGACGGCAAAGTTATGTTTACCACAGAAAAAGAGAATGCACCGCATTTTCAGGCAATTCTTCGTCAGACAATCTGTGAAAATCAAATTCTTGAAAATTTGCAGAATATGGGACTTGATAATCAGCAGATACAGGCTCTTTCTTCCTCTATTGAAATTGCAGCACGAAACAACATGGCAAATGTCATTGAAAACTATGTTTCTAAGGATTATGACATTACACAGCTTGGTACAATGAACGATCTGCTGATTGGCTATCTCGACCAGAGCGATAGCAGCCAATTTCCTGATAACGGCAGACAACTTGATTTGCTTTTATCTGCCAAACAGGAGTTTGACTTGCAAATTGCACAGCGTGAGGAACTGGTATCAGCTGAAGAAATTGATCTTCCGGAATCGCCTGCAATTGCAACAGCAGAAGCCTATCTTGCTGACAAAGCACAGTCTACAGAACTGTCTGATTTGGATATTGCAAAACAGCATATTGCCGACTACTACGACCGAGAATTCGGTGAATTAGCTGAGTTTTCTGATCTTTCAAATATCTCGCTTGCTTATACAACAGACGAAGAACATAATTTCCCCATACAGGTGTATGCAGATCTGGAACAGTACAAGCTCATATTTGAATATGATGGCAATGTCGTGCGTAATGAGCAGTATAACACCATTTCAGAGATGAATGAAAATGCTCTGTCAGTACTTGATTTTAATGATTTGGTATCGCTTTCTGATGATGAGATCGCATCAGTTATTCCAACAAAGGCTTCTGATTTGCCGTTCAAAGTTGGTGATGATATTGAATTTCAGGGAAAAGAGTGGCATATCGACAGCATCAATGAGGACAGAGGAAGAATCATGCTCTCACGAGATACCGGCAATGTCATCATGCCACAAGAGGGACTGGAAACGTTCTTGTCTGAGGTTGTTGAATCTGTCGATCATCATGCAGGTATTGAGAATTTGGAACAGACGGATACAACCATTAAAGAAAAATCGACTGAAACTAAAATTTCTGATGATGCACCGCTGTTCTCTGAAAATGCCATTGTCGATGCAGGGCTTGGATTTGTAGCGGATGACAAGGAGTTCAAACCTTTTGGAAACGGAAAACAGGAATATGAGCAGTTGACTCTGTTCGGAGAATCAGAACCTGTAAACCCGTCCGCATCCGCACAAGCCATTACACCTGTACAGTATGGCGAACCGATTGCCGATGTCAATCGTTTTCAGGAACTGCACAAGGAAATCATGCGTGGAAGCGGATTTGAGGGCGGTAAATTTCGCATTGAAGCGTTTTTTCAGGAAAATAACCCAAGCAATCAGGAATTTGCTGACTTTCTGAAAAACGAGTATGGCACAGGCGGTCATACTGCTGACGGAAATATCTTCTCCATTGCCCACGACTCAAAAGGCATACAGTTTACACTCCGGAGTATTGATAATGGAATCAGCGAGGAAACATTTGATTTCAGTTGGACGGAAGTTGCAAAACTCACTGCTGACCTTATTCAACATGATAAATATATCACGCAGAGCGATATTGACTGCAGGAATCAGCGTGAATCTAAAACAGAAAAATCTGATACTAAGCCGGAAAACATATCGGCTCCCGATGAAAAATCGGAACAGAAAATTAAGGCAGATGAAAAGTCGCAGAATTTCACCATAACTGATGACAATCTCGGTGAAGGCGGTGCAAAAACCAAATTCAAGAACAATCTGCTTGCCATTCAGACATTAAAACAAATTGAAAGTGAGGACAGAACGGCTACTCCTGAAGAACAGGAAATTCTGTCAAAATACGTTGGCTGGGGCGGTCTTGCACAGGCTTTTGATTCTGAGAATGAGCAATGGAGCAAAGAGTTTGCCCAACTATCTGACGCACTTACACCGAAAGAATATGAAGATGCAAGAAAATCTGTTCTTGACAGCTTTTTCACATCTCCTGCAATTATTGATGGAATCTACGAAGCATTGGATAAGTTCGGCTTCAATGGCGGCAATCTCCTTGAACCGTCCTGCGGTGTCGGCAATTTTCTCGGTAAAATGCCATCAGAAATGGCTGAACATACAAATATCTATGGTGTTGAAATTGATTCTATCAGCGGACGAATTGCAAAACAGCTTTATCCCGATGCTGACATTCAGATAACCGGTTTTGAAAGTACCCATTTTCAAAATGGATCTTTTGATGCTGCGGTCGGTAATGTGCCATTTGGAGATCTGAATTTTCCAGATAAACAGTATGGCACAACCAAACTGCACGATTTCTTCTTTGCACAGACTCTGGATAAGGTGAAAGAGGGCGGTATTGTTGCTTTTGTCACTTCTAAAGGAACACTTGATAAGAAAGACGAAAATTTCCGTATGCAGCTGGCACAGAAAGCCGATTTAATCGGTGCTGTCCGACTTCCGAACAATGCTTTTAAGGCAAATGCAGGTACAGAAGTCACTTCGGATATTATTTTCTTACAAAAACGCTCTGCACCGCCGGAAGAACTGCCTGATTGGGTACATCTTGGCAAAACTGAGGACGGACTCAAAGTAAACAGCTACTTTGCGGAAAATCCTGAAATGGTACTTGGTACGATCGTAGAGGGCAACAAGCTTTACGGCAGAAACGATGATACAATGTGCATTCCGATTGATGGTGCAGATCTTTGACAGCAGATTCATGAAGCGGTGCAGAAACTGGATACGCAGATTTCAGCTGTAAAAACGAATGAGGTATTCCGATTCAGTGATAAACAGATCACAATGACAGCTGCTGAACTTCGTCCGTTCAGTTTTTTCAAAGATGATAAGGGCGATATTTATCTCAAAGGCGGCGAAAGCAAGCTTGGAAATTTTGATGTTTCCAAAGTAATGGATACAAAATCGAAAGACTACGACCGTATGACTGCACTCATTGATTTGCGAGATACGGTTCGTGAACTTCTCAAAGTACAGGCAGATGACCGTCCTGAAAATGAGATTAAGGCAGTTCAGTATGATGATTTTTACAAGAAGTATGGGCTTTTGCACAGCCGCAAAAACCGTTCAGTTCTGCGTGATGATTGTTCCTATAACCTGTTGCTCACACTGGAAAAGGAATTTGACAAGGACAAGCTGATCGCAAAATCCGATATTTTTACCAAAAGAACTGTCAGACCGTCAAAGCCGATTGAACACGTAGATACGGCACTGGAAGCACTTACAATCTCCATGGCGGAAACCGCAAAGGTTGACCTTGCCTATATGTCAAAGCTGACGGATATGTCAGAAAAAATGCTGATCTCAGAACTTAAAGGCGAGATTTTTCTTGTACCTGATACCAACACCTATCAGTCGGCAAGCGAATATCTTTCAGGAGATATTCGTCAGAAGCTGGATATTGCAGCAGCTTATGCTGAAAGTGCCAGCCGTTTTGCTGAAAATGTAACGACTCTTGAAAAGGCGATGCCGGAGCCGTTAAAGGCAGGCGATATTGATGTGAAGATCGGTGCGACCTGGATTCCGAAAGAACTGTATCAGCAGTTTATGTATGAGCTTTTTCAGACACCGAGAGAAAACCGTGAGGATGTAAAGAAAGCGTTCTGGGTGAAACCAAAAAATATAACGGTGGACTATTCTGAACACACCAACACCTGGCATATTGAGAACAAGAGAGCGGACAGTTCCGTTTTGAGCCGCAGGGATTTCGGCACGAAGAATATGAGTGCCTATGAGATCATGGAGCAGCTTCTGAATCTGAAAGAGCCAAAGGTGTATAAGTCGGAAACCTATCTGGATCTGAATGGCAATGAAAAAGAACGCAGAGTTGTGGACATAAAAGCAACAAAAATTGTGCAGCAGAAAGCCAGTAAAATCAAACAGGCTTTCAAAGATTGGATATTCCGAGATCCGGAACGTGCTATTCCCCTTGTAGAACAGTACAATCGACAATTCAATTCTATTCGTCCTCGTGAATATGACGGCTCAGCTTTAAGATTTCCGGGTATGAACTCTGCAATCACGCTGAAAGAACATCAGAAAAACGCTATTGCACACGCTTTATTTGGCGGCAACACGCTGTTCGCACACTGTGTTGGTGCAGGCAAGACGTTTGAGATGATCGCAACAGCAATGGAAAGCAAAAGACTTGGACTTTGCACAAAGCCTCTTTTTGCCGTTCCAAATCATCTGACAGAACAAATTGGTGAGGATTTTCAAAAATTGTATCCCGGTGCAAATATTCTTGTTGCAACAAAAAATGATTTCAAAAAGGAAAATCGTCAGCAGCTGTTTGCAAAAATCGCTACCGGTGACTTTGATGCGGTAATCATCGGACACTCACAGCTTGGCATGATTCCGCTTTCTAAAGAAAGACAGGTTGCCATTCTGCAAGACCAGATCAATGACATTATGATCGGAATTGAGGAGTTAAAAAAGGCTGAGGGTTCACGTTTTCAGGTCAAACAAATGGAACGAACAAAAAAATCTCTGGAAGCAAGACTGGATAAGCTGGAGAAAACACATGATGATATTCTCACCTTTGAAGAAATGGGCATAGACAAGCTGATCATCGATGAAGCCCACGAGTGTACGACACGTTCGTAACTGAAAAGGTTGCGCACAAGGTCGTATGAAAATATAAAAATATTTGAATACGGTTCTTGGAGAACTGATATTCCGACAGGTGGAATGAGGGAGTAACGCCCCGAAACGCCTGACTTGATACTGCGGTATGCTATGGTTTTTGCAATAAAATCGTGGTGTATAGTCCGCTGAAGTCGGCAGAAATTTGCCCAAACGGGTTAAGCCGTGGCAAGTGTCCCAGAGGTGGGATATGCAAATGATATGCCGGAGGTCTATAAAATATCTATGGTGAGAATGTTGTTAAGAAACAACTGACGAAATGGCGAATGTACAGGTCTATAGCGCTAAACAGTAGAAATGCCGTTCTCCGTTCATCGGAGGTATGTGGGGTAAAGTAAAATTACTCGTTATGAAATTCCCTGCGGCTTTACAGGAGCCGCCCAGCATACAGGACTAAAGCCAAAACCTACGGATATATATGTACAGATAGGAGTATCGGAACGTGGAAAGGTCAGAACACGGAGTGATTGCACACGATGATGTGTTGAAACGGAAATACACAACGTTTCTTTATCTGACTGAGAGCGACGGCACAGTACCTACGAAGCGGTGATAATAAGCCGTGAAGGGATAGCCGTTAGTCATTTACTATAATCAAAACTTAAATAACTGAAAACAAAAGGTTCGGGTAAGACTAAGAAAAGCGAAATCCATACAGGAGAGTAACTGACTTTGACAAAGAAGAAACCGAAAAAGAAAGCACGTTTGCGGAATGCTGAATATTACGATTTGCAGAATACGCTTGATAAGCTGTATGCAGAAAGTAAGAACAATTGCTGTTTCAGACATCTCATGCAATATGTAGCGAGTGAGGATAATATCAAACTTGCTTACAGGAACATTAAAAAGAATAAGGGCAGTAAAACAGCAGGAGCAGACGGTAAAACAATCGAAGATTTGAACAAATGGAGCATATTCAATCTTATTTCACATATACAGAAAAGACTGAAATGGTATCAGCCGAATAAAATCCGCAGAGTGGAAATACCAAAGGACAATGGCAAAACCCGTCCGCTGGGTATACCCACAATAATGGACAGACTGATACAGCAATGTTTTTTGCAAATACTTGAGCCTATATGCGAAGCGAAATTCTTTGAGCGAAGCAATGGGTTCAGACCAAACAGAAGTGCTGAAAATGCAATCGCTCAGGTCTACAAAATGATACAGACACAGCATTTATATTATGTTGTCGATGTGGATATAAAATCATTCTTTGATAATGTCGGTCATGGCAAATTATTGAAGCAAATGTGGACTATGGGAATACAGGACAAACAACTTCTAAAAATCATATCTCTCATGCTGAAAGCAGAGGTTGCAGGAATAGGTTTTCCGGAGAAAGGTACACCACAGGGTGGCATTATATCGCCACTTTTATCTAATATTGTTCTGAATGAACTGGATTGGTGGGTAGCAAGTCAATGGGAGACACTTCCGACAAAGAAAATTTATGCAGGAAAGAAACTTAAAACAGGAACAGTTGACAGGAGCAGTACCTATGTTGCACTGCGTAAAAGTAATTTGAAAGAGTGTTACATAGTTGAGATATGCCGATGATTTCAAAATCTTTTGCAGGAAACGCTCCGATGCTGTTAAGATATTTGAAGCCGTAAAGTTGTGGCTCAAAGAGCGATTAGGGCTTGAAATAAGTCCTGAGAAATCGAAAATAGTCAATCTAAAAAAGAGCTATTCAGAATTTTTAGGCTTCAAAATTACTGCAACCACAAAAGGCAAGGACAACAAGGGTAAACCAAAGTATGTTGTGAAATCAATTCTTACGGATAAGGTTATCCGCAAGATAAAAAAGAAAGCCTCACAGACAGTTAAACTGATTGAGAAGCCTATCAATGACAAGGAAGAATTTAAGCATATCACGTTCTACAATTCCTATGTCATAGGCGTTCATAATTATTATCGCTATGCAACTCATGTGAGGAAAGTATTTGACAAAATCGCTTTTCAAATCTCCCGAAAATTTTATGCAAGAACTAAGAGAAAACTAAAAAGGCACGGAAAACCTTTGTGCGGGTACATTAAAGAACACTACGGTAAAAGCAGAGAAATCCGCTATATCAATGGGAATCCCATTATTCCGTTAGGATATGTACAGCACAAAAATCCTATGGATAAGAAAAAGGTTATCAACAATTATACAGCAGAGGGTAGAGCAGAAATCCATAAAATGCTTGAAACTGTAAATATCGCAGTATTACATTATATGATGAGAAATCCTATTCTCAATCGAAGTATAGAATATAATGATAACCGTTTGTCACTGTATTGTGCTTCCCACGGAAAGTGCAGTATTACAGGCAAAATTCTTGAAATAGGCAATATCCATTGTCATCATAAAATCCCCTACAGCATATCACATGATGACAGCTACGGCAACCTGATACTGATATGTCAGGAAGCCCATATTCTCATTCACGCTGTAAACAGCGAGGTTATTCAGCATTACAAAAGTTTGCTGAACCTCAATGCACAGCAAATCGGCAAAATCAATAAACTCAGAAAACTCTTAAATCTTGCAGATATATAAGGTTATTTCTTTGTAATACAGTTATGTTATTACATGATTATGTTGAATGATAGCACGCCGTATGAGTAGGAAACTCTCATGTACGGTGTAGAGTGGGGGGAAATCCAGAGATAATTTCAAAGGATTACCTATCACTATTCAAAAATTTGTTCGTCTCAACAAAGCTGAACAATGTAGCAGGGATTTCAAATTCCGCTTCACAAAAAGCTCTTGATTTATTTCTCAAGTGTCGATATCTTGACGAGAAAACAGACGGTAAGGGTGTAGTTTTCGCAACTGGAACGCCTTTGAGCAATTCTATTACAGAACTTCACACGATGATGCGCTATCTCGAATACGATTTTCTGAAAGATCATGGGCTGCAACATTTTGATAATTGGGTGTCTGTATTCGGTCAGCAGAAAACAGATTGGGAGTTAGCTCCTGCTGGAAACAAATTCAAGGAGAGAACGAGGATAGCACGGTATTCGGGACTTCCTGAACTTATGTCGATGTTTAAGCAGATTGCTGACATTCGTACTGCTGATACGCTGAAACTCGATGTTCCGGATTGTGAATACAAAGTTGTTCAGGTTGAAGCAACTCCGTTTCAGAAAGAACTTGTCGACGAACTTGCTGACAGAGCTGACGCTATCAATGCAGGAAATGTTGATCCTTCTATCGACAATATGTTGAAGATCACCTCGGACGGAAGAAAGCTCGGACTTGATCCACGTCTGATTGATCCATCTTTTGAGGATGATCCTTCTACAAAACTTAACCAATGTGTAGAGAATGTTGCAAGAATTCACGCTGAAACGGCTGAGGACAAGCTCACTCAAATCATTTTCTGTGATTTGGGTGTACCACATAAGTCCTCGGTGGAAACAGAAATTGAAGGCAAAGATTCTGACGATGCCGCTGATAAGAAATCGGCTGCCGAAAGGGAGTCATTAGAGGAAGAATGCGACTTCTGCGTATATGACGATATTAAGGCAAAACTGATCGCTAAGGGTATTCCCGAAAGTGAGATAGCCTACATTCACGATGCCAAAACAGAGAAGCAGAAAGCTGAACTCTTTGATAAGGTTCGTAAAGGCGAAGTCAGAGTATTGCTCGGTTCAACAGCAAAAATGGGTACAGGTACAAATGTCCAGAAGAAACTTATTGCTGTCCATGACCTTGATATTCCCTGGCGTCCTGCTGATTTAGCGCAGCGCGCAGGAAGAATCATTCGTCAGGGTAATGAAAACAAGAATGTTGAGATTTACCGTTATGTTACCAAAGGTACATTTGATGCGTACAGTTATCAGACTTTGGAAAATAAGCAGAAATTTATTTCTCAGATCATGACGAGCAAAACTCCTGCGAGAAAGTGTGAAGACGTAGATCAGCAGGCTCTTACATACTCCGAAATCAAGGCTCTTTGTACAGGTGACGAGCGTATCAAGGAAAAGCTTATGCTTGACAATGAAGTTAAGGAGTTAAAAGTACTTGCAAGTGAACACCAGAATACAGTGTATGAAATGCAGGATAAGATAAAAGCTTTTCCTGATAAAGAAGCAAAACTGAGTACAGCACTTGATAATCTTCATACTGACCGTGAAGCTTTGAGAAAACTCCCCATCGATCCTGAGCGAAAACTTCCTGTATTCAAAATTACAATTGATGGCACAGAATACACAGATCGAAAAGAAGCTGCCAAAGCATTTGAAACCGCCGCACTTGCTGTCAAGTATGCTGATACTCCTGTTAAAATCGGTGAGTTTCAGGGATTTCCGCTTTCTGTCACGGTTCATAGTCAGACTATGGGCGGTGGTATGACGGCAACAATGAATGGTGCTTATCCGCATACAGCAAAGTTAATTGAAAGCTTTGCTCATAATCTCAATCGAATCGAATCTGCTTTATATAACATTGACCGAAAAATTGATGAGGTCAGAACCGATCTTTCCAGACTGAAAGTGGATTACGCAGAAGCACAGAAAATCGCATCTGAACCTTTCCCTCAGCAGGCAGAGCTTGAGTCTAAGGAAGAACGTCTGAAAACGCTTACTGATGAACTGAATCAGGCAGCTATTGAAGCTAAGAAAAATGCTCCTAAAAAAGAGAAAACTTGTTACTTTGAACGGGCAAAACTAAAAAAAGAAGCTATGCGTATTTCCAGGCAGAAACCGAAGCAGACAAAAGATAAAAAGAATGTAAGGAAACAGCCGGGCATCGAATAACTTTGAACCCAATGGATTCAAAGTTCCATAGAATTTCTAATCAAAAAGCTGACACGCTGTATTTGATGTGTCAGCTTATATCTTCAATAACTGATGGTCACAATAAGTTCCTTGTAGTTTGTGTAACTTTTAGCCCAAATCAGACACACTATTAGTTAGCGAGTATAACCAATAGCGAAGTTGCGCTAGTACTCTGTAACAGCTAAATATTTATAATTGAATGTATTTTAAATATTATT
>ERZ780151.620-NODE-620-length-34066-cov-2.733292_pt1 | contig 34066 bp, 29 predicted proteins | sample MGYA00510983_ERZ780151 | MGnify/ENA primary metagenome ERZ780151 (study PRJEB29588, sample SAMEA2144623) | human gut metagenome | biome: human gut; feature: human-associated habitat; material: faeces | place: Denmark | collected 2008/2010 ... | reverse complement strand
AATTCAGTAATAATTAACCAAACAGTGTGAAGTAATATCAGGCCTAGTCATTCTCTCCCCGAAAGCGGTCTCTATGTTCTACGAAAGTGGCCGTTTGAGCTTGCAAAAAGGCCGTTTTCAGCATTCAATAATGCCTATTTCGCAACGCAAAAAGGACATTCTTACTTTTCGCCGGAGATGCGAAGCCATCGCCGGAAGCGATAAAACATTACAAGAGCGCTATGCTTTCAGCCCATAACGAAGCGTCATCCCTACTTGAAGCGCGCACGGTTTACGAAACTGACGCGTTACTTCAGATAAGGCAATCAAATGAGAATAGACTTTCCGAAAATATTCATAAACTGTCATCACGTGCGTTGTTTGAGTTTATTTTAAGCACAATCATGTATTGTTTGCAAAAAAATCATTATCTTTGCCGTTGATAAACAAGAAGCACTTATGCAAGTAGCCATCATCAAATATAATGCAGGCAACATACGCTCTGTAATCAATGCCCTCAAGAGATTGGGCATAGAGCCCGTCTTGACAGACGATGCCGAGACACTGCGCAAGGCCGATCGCGTGCTCTTTCCGGGACAGGGAGAGGCCAGCTCGGCCATGGCCTACCTGCGGCAGCACGGGCTAGACAGTGTCATTAAGTCACTCACGCAGCCCGTGTTGGGAATATGCATCGGCCAGCAGCTGCTCTGCCGCCACTCTGAAGAGGGTGACACCCAATGTTTGGGCATATTTGGCACCGATGTAATACGCTTTCAGCCTCACAGCCATGAGGAGAAGGTGCCCGCCATGGGATGGAATGAGATAACCAACTTGCGATCTCCGCTTTTCAAGGATGTGAGCGAGAGCTCATTTGTTTACTTCGTGCACAGCTATTACGTGCCGGTTTGCGAGCACACCATAGCCACCACACGCTACATTCTGCCCTATTCGGCCGCGCTGCACAAGGACAATTTCTTTGCCACACAGTTTCACCCGGAGAAGAGCGGCGACGTGGGAGAAACCATATTAAGAAACTTCTTGAATCTCAACATATAACATTCAGGCAATGATAGAACTCATACCAGCGATAGATTTGATTGACGGCAAGTGCGTAAGGCTGACAAAAGGCGACTATAACAGCTCTAAGGTGTATGCCGAAGACCCAGTGGCGCAGGCTCAGGAGTTTGAGAGGCTGGGCTTCAAGAGGCTGCATGTGGTAGACCTTGACGGTGCCCGCTCGGCTCATGTGGTGAACATCAAGACGCTCAGAGCCCTTGCCAAGGCCACAAACCTGCGGATAGACTTCGGCGGAGGCATCAAGACAGCCGACGATGTGCGGCTGGTGATGGACGCAGGCGCGGCCATGGCCACCATAGGAAGCGTGGCCGTGACGCGTCCCGAGCTCTTCGAGCAGTGGCTGAATGCCTATGGCGCCGACAGAATCATACTGGGTGCCGACGTGAGGGGCGACAAAATAGCCATCAAAGGTTGGCTCGAAGACTCTGAGCTGACGCTCACCGACTTCATCAAACGATATACTGACATGGGCGTAACCAACGTGCTGTGCACCGACATCAGCCGTGACGGCACACTGCAAGGACCGGCCACAGAGCGCTACAAGCAGCTCATGCAGCGCTTTCCGCAGCTGCATCTCATTGCTTCGGGGGGCGTGTCGGGCACCAACGACATCATCAGCCTGCAGCAGGCAGGCATACCTGCCGTGGTGTTTGGCAAGGCTTGGTATGAGGGACGCATAGACTTGGAGAAGCTGAAAGGAGGACTGCAATGACAGATACGCTGGCAAAACGCATCATACCGTGCCTGGACGTAAAGGACGGACAGACCGTCAAGGGTGTTAACTTCGTGAGCCTGCGCAAGGCAGGCGACCCGGTTGAGCTGGCACAAGCCTACAGTAAGGCGGGTGCCGACGAACTGGTTTTCCTGGACATAACGGCCAGTTACGAGGGCCGAAAGACCTTCACCGACATGGTGGAGCGTGTGGCCCGGCAGGTGAACATACCCTTCACCGTGGGCGGAGGCATAGGCGAGATAGCCGATGTAGAGCGTATGCTCATGGCAGGAGCCGACAAGATAAGCGTGAACTCGGCCGCCCTGGCTCATCCGGAGCTCATCAATGACATCGCAAGGCGCTTCGGCTCGCAGGTTTGCGTATGTGCCATCGATGCCCGAGAAGATGCCGACGGATGGCACTGCTATAGCAAAGGGGGGCGCGAGCGCACCGAGCGCAGACTCATAGACTGGGCACGGGAGGTGGCTGACAGGGGCGCGGGAGAGATTCTCTTCACCTCAATGAACCACGACGGCGTGAAGCATGGCTTCGCCAATGAGGCACTGGCCCAACTGGCTGAGGCTGTACCCATACCCGTGATAGCCAGTGGAGGCGCCGGAAACATGCAGCACTTTCGCGATGCTTTCATACTGGGCAAGGCCGACGCAGCCCTCGCGGCAAGCGTGTTCCACTTCGGTGAGATTGGCATACCGCAGCTCAAGGCTTATCTCAAGGGCGAGGGCATCAAAGTAAGAATATAAAAACAGAGACGAAACATGAAACTGGACTTCGATAAAATGAACGGGCTCATCCCCGCCATCATACAAGACGCTGACACGAAGAACGTGCTCATGCTGGGATTTATGAACGAGGAGGCTTACGAAAAAACGCTCTCTACGGGGCTAGTAACCTTTTGGAGCCGCAGCAGGCAGTGCCTCTGGACCAAGGGAGAAACATCGGGCAACTACCTGCACTTGGTGGACATGAAAGCCGACTGCGATAACGACACCCTGCTGGTGAGGGTTCATCCCGTGGGCCCTGTGTGCCATAAGGGCACCGATACGTGCTGGGGCGAGGAGAACGAGCAACTGCCTGTAGACTTCTTAAGCACGCTGCAAGACTTCATAGACAGGCGTCACAAGGAGATGCCTGAGGGCAGTTACACAACAGCACTGTTCAGAAAGGGCACCAACCGCATAGCCCAGAAAGTGGGCGAAGAGGCGCTCGAAACAGTGATAGAGGCCACGGCAGGCACCAACGACAAGCTGATTTATGAGGCGTCAGACCTGCTCTATCACCTCATTGTGCTGCTCTCAGACAAGGGACTCAGCATCAACGACGTGGCAAACGAGCTTGCACGGAGGCATAACCCCGACTGGGACAAGCAAAGAAGAATGGAAAAAAGCAAACAATAAATATATCATCAGACATGCTCATCGACTATCAGAACGTAAATATATACCAAAACGAGAAGTGCATTCTCAGCAACGTGAACTTCAACGCCAGCGAGGGTGAGTTCATATATATAATAGGTAAGGTAGGCTCCGGCAAGAGTACGCTGCTCAAAACCTTCTATTGCGAACTCGACATCGACAAGGATGACCAGGAAAAAGCAGAAGTACTGGGAATGAATGTGGCCACTATCAAACGAAAGAACGTGCCCGCTTTACGCAAGCAAATGGGCATCATCTTCCAGGATTTTCAGCTACTTCACGACCGCTCCGTATACAAGAACCTGCGCTTCGTGCTGCGTGCTACGGGCTGGAGAGACCGCAAGAAGACCGACGAACGCATCATGGAGGTGCTCAGGGAAGTGGGCATGACAGACAAAAAAGACAAGATGCCCAGCGAGCTTTCGGGCGGTGAGCAACAGCGTATAGCCATAGCAAGAGCCATACTCAATCACCCGCGCATCATCATAGCCGATGAGCCAACAGGCAACCTCGACCCAGAGACGGCCGAAAAGATAGTTACGCTGCTCAAGGAAATAAGCCAGACGGGCACCGCCGTGGTGATGTCTACGCACAACATTCAGCTGCTAGACAAGTTTCCGGGCATCGTTTACAAATGCGAAGACGGCCATATCGTCGAGCTGAACGGCGCAGACGCTGAGCCGAAAGAAGAAGAAACAATGGCATAGCGCACTGACATAGAACACATAAACAATATTTCGAAACCATAAAAATCAAGAATATGAAGGTAATGAAGTTTGGTGGCACATCGGTAGGTTCGCCCGAAAGGATGCGCGAGGTGGCCACATTGATAACCCAAAGCGGTGAGCCGACATTCGTAGTACTGTCTGCTATGAGCGGCACAACAAACACACTGATAGAGATTTCGGACTATCTGTACAAGAAAAACCCGGAAGGTGCCAATGAGGTAATCAATAATCTTGAGCAGAAATACATGGGACACATAGACGAACTCTATGCCCATGACGACGTAAAAAGCAAGACAAAAGACTTCATGCAAGGCGAGTTCGACTATCTACGCTCGTTCACCAAGGACCTCTTCACAAGCTTTGAGGAAAAGAGCATAGTGGCGCAGGGCGAGATAATGAGCACTAACCTCATGGTGAACTACCTGCAGGAGCAGGGCATCAAGGCGGTGTTGCTCAACGCACTCGACTTTATGCGCACCGATAAAAATGGTGAGCCCGACCCGCAATACATCAAAGAGAAGCTCAACAACATACTCAGGCAGAACGAAGGACAGCAGATTTACATCACTCAGGGCTTCATCTGCCGCAACGCCTACGGCGAGATAGACAATCTGCAAAGGGGCGGCAGCGACTACACAGCATCGCTCATAGGTGCCGCTATAGACGCTGAGGAAATACAAATATGGACCGACATCGACGGAATGCATAACAATGACCCTCGCGTAGTAGACCATACGGAAGCTGTAAGGCAGCTTAACTTTGAGGAAGCATCAGAGTTAGCCTACTTCGGAGCAAAGATTCTGCACCCCACATGCGTGCAGCCTGCCAAGTATGCCGGCATACCCGTAAGGCTCAAAAACACCATGGACCCCGACGCCGAGGGCACTATCATCGACAATGTGCTGGTAAGAGGAAAGATAAAAGCCGTGGCTGCGAAGGACAATATCACCGCCATTAAAATCAAATCGAGCCGTATGCTGGGCGCTTCGGGCTTCTTGCGCAAGGTGTTTGAGATATTCGAGAGCTATCAGACGGCCATCGACATGATTGCAACTAGCGAAGTGGGCGTGTCAATGACTATCGACAACAATAACCATCTCACCGACATCGTAGACGAACTGAAGAAGTATGGCACGGTAACAGTAGACTCCGACATGTGCATTATATGCGTTGTGGGCGACCTGGACTGGAGCAACTTGGGCTTCGAAACCATCACCACAGACGCTCTGAAGGACATTCCCGTGCGCATGATAAGCTATGGCGGCAGCAACTACAACATATCTTTCCTCATCAAAGAGGCCGATAAGAAGCGGGCATTGCAATGCCTTAGCGACAAGTTATTCAATAACAAATAAGGAGAAACAATGAAAGGAACATTTCCTTTAGATAAGTTCCGGCACGTTGAAACACCGTTCTATTATTATGACACGGCCCTGCTCAGGCAGACACTCAGTGCCATCAAACAAGCCATAAGCACCCATCCGGAGTTCTGCGTGCATTATGCCATCAAGGCTAATGCCAACCCCAAGGTGCTCAACATCATCTGCCAAGCAGGCTTGGGCGCCGATTGCGTGAGCGGAGGTGAGATAGAACGATGCCTGAAAGCAGGCTTCCGACCCGACAAAATAGTATATGCCGGCGTAGGAAAAAGCGATTGGGAAATCAATTTAGGACTGGATAAGGACATATTTTGCTTCAATGTAGAGAGCATAGCAGAGCTTGAGGTCATCAATGAGCTTGCTGCTCAGAGGGGCAAAAAGGCCAGAGTGTGCCTCAGAATCAACCCCGACGTGGGCGCGCATACCAATGCCAAGATAACAACGGGGCTTGCAGAGAACAAGTTCGGCATTGCCTTGCAGGACATGACGGCCGCTATTGAGGAGGCACAAGGCATGAGCAACATACAGTTTCTGGGGCTTCACTTCCACATAGGGTCGCAAATACTCAACATGGACGACTTTGCCGCGCTCTGCAACCGCATCAATGACATTCAAGACACGGCCGAAAGGCTTCATATCAAGATAGAGAACATCAACGTGGGCGGCGGTTTGGGCATCGACTATCAGCATCCCAACAGAGTGCCCATACCCGACTTCAAGAGCTACTTCGACACTTATGCGCATCATTTGCGCCTCAGACGCGGCCAAAAGCTGCACTTTGAGCTTGGCAGATCGGTTGTAGGACAGATAGGAACGCTCATTACCAAGACCTTATATGTGAAGCAAGGCACTGCCAAACAGTTTGCCATAGTAGACGCCGGCATGACGGATTTGATACGTCCGGCACTATATCACGCTTACCACAAGATAGAAAACATCAGCAGCAACGAGCCTCAAGAGACCTATGATGTGGTAGGTCCGATATGCGAATCAAGCGATGTGTTTGCCAAAGCCATTGACCTGAACCGCGTGCATCGCGGCGACATCATCGCCATACGCTCTGCCGGAGCCTATGGAGAGATTATGGCTAGCCAGTATAATTGCAGGAAACTGCCTGTAGGATATATTACGGAGGATTTTTAGAAAGATGTTTCAGATAGACGACATCACGCTCATAGCAGGCGCGGCAGTGCTGCTGCTCACAGTATTGTCATTGGTGTTGAGCCCTTACATATACAAGGTGGCTTTGCAAGAAGACGATGAAGAGCATGAAGATGAGCAGCAGCCCGAACCTGAAATGCCGGGCATTAGCATCATCATTACGCCTCATGACAACGCCTTTGAGCTGGAACACTACCTCCCACTCTACCTTGAGCAGGAGTACGCGGGCGACTTTCAGGTCATCGTGGTGACCTCAAAGGGAGAGAGCGACACCGAGGATGTGCTGAAAAAATATACATCCGACAAACACCTCTATGCCACTTTCATTCCCGTTTCATCGCGTTACATGAGCCGAAAGAAGCTCGCCATAACCGTAGGAGTGAAGGCTGCCAAGTATGATTGGCTACTGATAGCCGACGCCGAGAGCTATCCCGCTACCACGCATTGGCTGCAAAGCATGGCCGAAAGCTGCAATACGGGAGCCAATGTGGTGATGGGATACACGTGTTATGATGAAGATACGTCTGATTACAGGCGTTTCATCAGACTATACTATAACCGTTATCTCATCAGAGAGGCCCTGCACGACAAGACATACCGGTATGAAGGAAGCGCCATGATGCTCAAGAAGCAAGACTTCATCAGCCGCGAGGGCTTCCGCAACAACCTGAAATACCTGCGCGGTGAGTATGATTTCCTGGCCAACGAGTATGCTTTCGAAAACCAGGCAAGCCTTAACCTCACACAGAAAGGCATTACGATAGAGCAGGAACCCACTGACAAGACATGGCGAAGCAAGCAACTTTTCTATCAGGAAAACCGCAGACACCTCAGCCATAGCCTTAGGCACAGACTGCCCTTTAACCTGCATCAGTGGGCATTGCACATTGCCTTGCTCGCCCAAATAGGCACAGGCCTGATGGCAGGTCTCACTTCCAGATGGATATTATTGGGCATTGCGGGCGCCGCATTCCTCATTGGGTGGATTGTGAGAAGCGTTTTGGCAAGCAAAGCCATAGCGCGTCTGAACGACAGCATATCGTTCGTAAAGCTCGTTCCCTATGAGATAAGCCTGATATGGCATGCCCTGGGCATCGGCATCATGTACAAGCTGGCAGACAAAAACGATTTCATCAGCCACAAGTTATGATAAAAGTCCTACATTATATTAATAAGATAAAGCAGGATGACCTCCGCACCGACGTTGTTCTGACCCTTGTCTCTGCGCTGAGGCAAGGGGCAGACGTAACCGTGGTTACGGAAGATGACGATCTGGATAAGGTGCTTGAGGAACAGAAGCCCGACATTGTGCACATACACAACTGTTGGAGCATGAAGGCATATCGTGCCGCACTGAAGGCCGAAAAGGCCGGCGTGGCCACCATTCTGTCGCCTCATTGGGACATGGAACCCTATGCCTGGCATCACGAGCACTGCATAACCAAGGGCATAAAGTCCATGCTCTACCAATACAAGATGCTGCACAGAGTGGAGGCTATGGAGGTAACCAGTGAGGCCGAAAAGGACCATTTGCTGCAGCTGGGATGGAACAAGAGAGTGGGAATCATACCCTCCGGCGTGCTCGACAGCACCGTGACGGCCGAACAAGAAGGCCAAACGGCAGTGGCTTTATATAAGAAGGTCATCGACACACGCTACTCCTTGCTCATGCCTAAGGCCGAGCGAGAGGCATTTTATGTGCTGGTCAGGGCCGGAGCCATGCGGCTGAACGCCTTCGACAAGATAGATGATAAGGAGTTGCTGACGCTGCGTGAGCTCACGCCTCCCCAGTGGCGCAGGCTCCTTTTGCTGGCAGACGACGAGGATGTACGCCCCCTTGTAGACTCAGCCATAGCACGCCTGCAGCTCAAAGCACCGCAAATCAACACGCAAGAGATAGACCGCTTCACCCCCTATCACCCCAAGGCGAAGGGTGTGCGCTCAGACGTGTATATAGGCAAGGCAAAGAGCCCCCTGACAAGGCTCAAACACATCACCGACAACGAGCCCGTCATCAAGTCGTTGGTGCTCATGACGCTCAACGCACACTACCTGATGAAGCACAAGAAGCTCAGCATGAGGCACGTGGCCGAACTGTACCAGCACATCAAATACGACGAATATGACGAAGACCGCTATCATGAGGTGATGCGAGGCATGGGCTTAGACCGCTTCTCACGCAGCATGTTGCAAGTGCTTGTCGACGTGATGAGGCTGAGCGAGGGCTTTCTTCCCGACAAGCCTAAGAAAGGTTTGACGGCCAAAAAGATACGGAAACTATTGTAACCTTGTATAAACCTTATTACTAACTATTTAATTCACATGCCTATGACAACCAACATCATTCAGAACACGAGGGACATTCACTATCTGCAACTGCTCTCTCACACCTTTCCAACCATTGCCGATGCAGCAACAGAGATTATCAATCTAGAGGCCATACTGCACCTTCCCAAGGGCACCGAGCACTTTCTTGCCGACATACACGGTGAGTATGAGGCCTTTCAACACGTGCTCAAAAACGCATCCGGCAACATCAAGCGCAAAGTGAACGAGCTCTTCGGCAACACCCTGCGGGAAGCTGAGAAGCGCGAACTGTGCACGCTGATATACTATCCCGAGCAAAAACTGGAGCTGGTAAAGGAATGTGAGACCGACTTAGACGACTGGTACCACATTGCCATACACCATCTTGTGCTTGTGTGTCGCGATGTTTCCAGCAAATACACACGCTCAAAGGTGCGCAAGAACCTGCCGCCCGACTTTTCTTACATCATTCAAGAGCTGCTGCATGAGAGCACCGACGACAAGGATAAGAGTGCCTATGTGAGCTCTATCATCGATACCATCATCTCTACAGGTCGCGCAGACGACTTCATCATAGCCATTTGCAATGTCATACAACGGCTTGCCATAGACCAGCTGCACGTGTTGGGCGACGTTTACGACCGCGGACCGGGCGCGCACATCGTCATGGACACCCTGGCAAGCTATCATAGTTGGGACATAGAATGGGGCAATCACGACATATTATGGATGGGAGCAGCCAGCGGAAACGACGCCTGTATATGCAATGTGATACGTATAGCACTGAGATACTCCAACATGGAGACGCTGGAAGACGGCTATGGCATCAACCTGGTGAGGCTTGCCACCTTCGCAATGGACACATATTCCGACGACCCTTGCACCGAGTTCTTGCCTAAGGTACAGGAAGAGAACGAGCTAACTGATAAGAACAAGAACCTCATAGCGAAGATGCACAAGGCCATAAGCGTGATACAATTCAAGATAGAGGCCCAAATCTTCAACAAACATCCCGAATGGGGCATGACGGCACGCAACCTCTTAGAGGCCATAGACTATAAGAATGGCACGTGCACCGTGATGGGTAAGACCTATAAGATGCGCTCCTGCAACTTCCCGACCATCAATCCGGAAAAGCCCAACGAGCTTACGCCGGAGGAGAAACAGCTTATGGAGCAGCTGCACCACTCCTTCCACATCAGCGAAAAGCTGCATAAGCACATGCGGGTGATGCTGCAACACGGCAGTATGTATGCCATTATCAACAACAACCTGCTCTTTCACGCCGCCATACCCCTCACCGACAAAGGTGAACTGAAGGAAGTGGAAATCTATCCCGGCAAGCGCTATGCCGGAAAAGACTTGCTCAAGAACATCGAACTGCTCATCAGAACGGCCTTTCAGCACGACACTGAGCCCAAACTGAGGCAATACGCGCAAGACTATTTCCTCTATCTGTGGTGCGGACCAGACTCTCCTTTGTTCAACAAAGCACGCATGACCACTTTTGAGAGATACTTCATAGCCGACAAGACCACGCACAACGAGCCCAAGGGAGCATACTATAAGTTTCGCGACGATGCCGATACGGTAGACATGATACTCGACTCCTTCAACGTGCATGGACCCAACCGACACATCATCAACGGCCATGTGCCCGTGCATGTAGTGAAGGGCGAGAACCCTATCAAGGCCGGAGGAAAGCTCATGGTGATAGATGGAGGCTTTGCAAGGGCCTATCACAAGGAGACGGGCATTGCCGGCTACACCCTGGTATATCACTCGCGTGGCTTCCAACTGGTGCAGCATGAGCCCTTCACCAGCACGGAAGATGCCATCAAGAAAGGCACCGACATCATCTCTACTACACAAATTGTGGAGTTCAACCAATATCGCCTGCGCGTGGCCGACACTGATAAGGGCAAGGAAATACAGGCTCAGATAGACGACTTGCAGCAGCTTTTGTATGCTTACAGGCACGGATTTATCAAGGAAAGTGAGCGCAAGACGATGAACAAGTTGTAAAGTTGTAACCCTTATTTAGCGGCTTCAATGCCCCGGCAAGGTGGCGATGAGAAGCTAACAAGGCCCTTTTACGAGCTAGAGACTAGTATTTAAACAAGCGGACTGCCTATCAATAAATTCTTACAATAGGCGGTCCGCTTTCTTATTTTCATGTTCGTCAAAAGTAAAAGTGCCTGATTTGCTTTGCGAAACCATGCTTTTTGAAACGCGAAAGGCACTATTTGAGGTGACAAAAGCGCCTTTTTCGTGGCTCAAAAGCACCCATTTCGCAAGCCATTGTCATACAGACTGTTAGAGAAAGTCATATCGTTGGAAGCGGAAGACGAGCGGAAGGAGAGGCCTATATGAATAATCATGACAATTAATATCCTCATCATCGCTCTCCGATCGACCTCCGAGAGCGCGTCAGCTACAGCGTGCCCAACCCGCCATACAGGCTACAGAGCAGGGGCAGAGCCACGAAATGGGAAGAAGAAAAAACGGCAACGGCATCGGCTTCTGTAAGTAAATAGGACAAGCATTCAGCTTTAATGAATGAGAGAATAGCGATTTTAGCCATATATTTTGTATCTTTGCATAACGAAAAGATGAAACCAACGATGGATAAACCTACTTCAACCATAAAGACGAAAGAAGAAAGAAAGACAGCCTTTGCGGTAAGGTTCACCGCTGTGGCTATGGTTTTGGAGATTGCGGCAGGCATATATGCCCACTCCATGGCCCTAATAGCCGACGGCATACACATGGCCTCGCACGTGCTGTTCATTGGCATCAGCTGGTATGCCTACGTGCTGGTGCGCCACCTGCAAGTAAAGCATAACACCCAATATAATACCGACCGAGTGCTCAGCCTCTCAGCCTTTGCCAGCGGCATATTGCTCCTGGTGCTCTCTGTGGTGATAGCCGTGCACGCCATAGAGCGCTTTTTTGAGGCAGAGGTAGAGATAAAATACGAAGAAGCCATGGTGGTGGCCGGCGTAGGACTGGTGGTTAACGCCATCTGTGCCACCGTTTTGCACGCCAAGCATGGCGAGGGCGACTACAACAGCCACTCGGCCTACCTGCACGTTTTGTCGGATGTCATCACGTCATTGGGTGCCATTTTCGGCCTGGTGTGCGCCATGTTGTGGCACATCAACTGGATGGATGCCCTCGTAGCCCTGGTGAGTTCGGGCGTCATCATGCGCTGGGCAGTGAAGCTGGTGATGGACACGGGACGCCGGTTGGCAGCCAACGACTGAACTGCCAGCCCCTAGAAGTGGCACAAAAAAGACAAAGGGTGACTGCCAACAGCCACCCTTCATGGTGATAAGAAGTCCTTACAGACTATTCGTCGAGGCACTTATCCAGTTCTTTTTCTATCTCCTCACGGTTCAGATTCTGCCCTATGAACACCAGTTTCTGCATTCTGTCGCCGTACTTCTCGTCCCAGTCGCGCTGCACTTCGGGGTGAGTGAGCAAGAAGTCTTCTAGTTCTTTCTTCGACATCTCGGCAAACCACTGACCCGCATTGCGTATCTGTACCTGCTTTCCGGCCTGCTCAAAGACGTAGCACGTCTGCGTTTCGTCTCTGAAGTAGCACAGTCCTTTGCAGCGAATAATGCTCTTAGGCCATTTGGTAGCCACATATTCATCAAACCGGCCCAGGTTGAACGGAGGGCGACGGTTATACACAAAGGTGTCGATACCATACTCATAAGCCTCTCCGGTTTCCTCGTTCTCCATCTCTTCGCCCTCTATCGCGTTTATCCAAGCGGCAGAACGGGCCACCTCATCAAAGTTAAAGCGGCGCGTTTTTACGAGTTCGTCAAGGTCTACATCGCAATAGTCGCATGTGGTGATGGGTGCCTTGGGCTGTATGGCGTGCAGTATAGACTTGATTTTGCCCAAGTCTTCGGGGCTCACCTCAGACGCCTTGTTGAGCAAGATCTGATTACAGAACTCTATTTGCTGTATAACGAGACTTGCCAAATCATCGTCCGACAGGTTCTTCTGCGTGAGCTCGTTGCCATTGGCAAACTCATCGCGCAACCGCAAAGCGTCTACCACGCTCACAATGCTATCAAGACGGGGCACGCCATCCTTGAGTTGGGCGGGCGGAAGCATCTGTGGCATAGAGCAAATGGTTTGCGCTATAGGTGCCGGTTCGCATATACCACTGGCCTCAATGACGATATAGTCGAAACGTTTCTGGCTGATAATGTCTTGCAACTGCTTCACCAGGTCCATCTTCAACGTGCAGCAGATGCAGCCATTCTGCAGTGCCACGAGGCTGTCGTCGCCCTTTCCTACTACGCCTCCGGCCTCTATGAGGTTGGCATCTATGTTCACTTCGCCTATATCATTGACGATAACGGCAAACTTAATGCCTTTTTCGTTGGCCAAGATGCGGTTGAGCAACGTTGTCTTTCCACTGCCCAGATAACCTGTGAGCAGCAATACTGGAACTTCTTTCATTATGTATTTCTCCTTATATTATATGTTTTCAATATCTTCCGGGGTTGTTTCCATGATGGCAGCAGCAAGACTGTCGCCTGCCTGAACGATGGCACAGAGTGGGTATTTGATGCGTGCGGCGTCGTAAGAGCGCTGGTCTTCGTAAGAATTCATATTGATGCCCCATGCTCCCATGTGCCATCTGATGGCCAGCATCTCAGAGTCGGTGAGCTCAAGACCGCTGCACAAGAGCATGATGACCGACTTTTCGCCGTGCCCCATGGGGAAGTTGCGGTAAGTAATCTGATAGCCTTCGGTGTCTTCCCATATACCTAAGGCGTTCTTTTTCTTCTTGATGGCGCGCTTATATATGTCGGTCTTGCACACGTCATGCAGCAAACTGGCTATGATAACGTTCTCACGCTTCACGCCTGCAACACTACTAGGGTCGAGCTTCTGCATGCCTTCCCACACCATGAGGGCCGCCTTGCACACGTTGAGCGAGTGTCTGAGCAGTCCGCCCTCTACATTTAGATGGTGTCCGGCCGATGCTGGGGCCTTGAAAAAGCCGTCGCGCTCAAGGTCGTCTATTACGTATGAGACGCCATCGCGGTTGGTTGACTTGAGTAATTCGATAAATTCTGCCTTGTCTTTTTCTAAATCTATGTGAATCATAATAACTACAATGAATGTTCAGATAATGGTGTCAGGGTGCTTCGGTAATGAATACGTAGACAAAAGAGCTATATAGTTGTATGAAAAGAACGTAGAGGGGGATGGCCCAAGCCATGACAGAGCCGGCTCCGGTGAGGCACTGGCGTATGGCCGCAAGCATGGAGGCATGGCCGCTGATGACGCTGTAGGATATGGAACATGTTATACCTATGAGCGTTAGCAGGGGCACAATGGCCTGTGAAAAACTGCTTGGAAAGAGGCTTCCGGTAACACTCAGCAAGATGGCATGGGGCAAAAGGGTGAGCAAGGCAATGGCCAGCAGGAACATGCAAAGCTCTAATAAGACAAAGCGAATGGCCATGCGCTGGCGATAAGTGAGCGTTGGGCGATGGCGTCTGAAGGGCAACAAAGCCATAATACCGCTCTTATTGAGCGCTCCCCAGAGCAGTGCCAAGAGCAAAATCCACGCCAGCAGGGGCGTGAGCATATTGTCTACGAAGTGGCCCAAGAACCACCTGATGCCTCCGCTGCTGAGCAACGACCGCATGCTAATGCCGGGTGCTACGGCGCTTATTATCCATGACAGCAAGATGAGCGCCACTTGTGAGACGCCTAAAGCAACTGCTGTAAGGGTGAGCCAACGTTCTTTCATAAGCCCAATATCTACTCCTCGTCAGGATGAAGGTTGTCTATGTCGATGATACGGAGTTCTAATGCCTTCACCACAAGGCGGGTGGCATTGACGTTAATGCCGTTGTTGCCGTCGGGAAAGAGCTTCTGCACCAACTCGTTCTGCCGCTTCTCAAGGCTCTTAACGCCGAAAGGCATGCCGCGCAAGTTGGTAATCTGCTCCTTGGTATAGCCCAAAGCCAAGTGGCGCAAGAAGCGTTCGTCATACTCATCTATCTCATAATCCACCATGGCTTCCTGGTGCATGAGTTGCTTGTTGACGCTCTCTTTGAAGCGAGACACTATCTTTTCGAGAATAGGTTGGTTGAAAACGAGCTTCTTACCGCTCATCACGCTGGCCACATCGCCACGTGTGAGCAGCTCACCACTCTTGAGTATGATGCCGTCGGCGCCCGCATCGAGCGCGTCTACCCATAGTTTCTCATTAAGAATCTCACCTGTAAAGATGAGCACCTTGACGTTGGGGTGCGCCTCCTTGGTGTGTCTGCATATCTCAACGCCCACAGTTGTGCTGCCTCCCAGGCCCAAGTCGAGCAGCACCAAGTCGGGTATCTGCTGCTTAATGAGCCTCCAATAAGCCACTTCACTCTCTGCTGTGCCTATGATTTGGGCTTCCGGGATATCTGTTTTGAATATTCCCTCGGTGCCTTTCAGTTCAAGAGGCACATCTTCTACGATGATTACGTTAAACTTATTCATTTCTTTATCTGGCTTTTGTCAATTTTATTACAATATGTGTGCCACGCTCTGAGGTCACAGCTTTGATGCCGCAGCCGTGGTGATTGGTGGCGTTACCATTGTCGCGCGCTATTTGTCGACACAGCAGGTAAGGCAGATTGGCCACCTTGGGGGTGAAGATATCAAGACACTGTTGGGCATTCAGCGCAAGATGAGTCATGGTTACGTCAAACGAAACATAGCTGTCGTCGTCGCTGGTTACGCTGACAGACAGCTGATCGCCGCCATTCTGCTTGCGCAGAATGTCGAACAGATAGGCTATAAGGTCCTTATCGCCCCACAACCAGTAGCTGTTCTCGTTGCCATGCAGGCCGAGCGAGCTGACCGAAAACCTGTGACACTCCGGCCTTACACGCTCAGTGAGCCGCAAAGCCTGCTGCCCCAGGATGGTATATAGCTCTTTATAATAGGCAGCAAGCTCACTGATAGACTGCAGGTTGGCATCCTTGCCGTCTACTAGCTGGCGTATGCGCGAGGGATAATACATCGTTTCATGCTTCAACGTGCTCAGACAATTATCCAAAACGCTGTTGCAGATATGGTATTTCTCTATATCATATACGATGCGCTTGCGCTCGTCGTCGGCCAACTCTATGTCGGTTATCCTCGCCTGGCGCTGCTTCACCGACAGCTGCAAGGCCTCGGTTATCTGCCTGACTATCTCTTTCAGCTCGGCAGGAAACCTTTGGCTGGCCACAGATTTCACTCTTCTGAGCTTATAACTGTCGTCGCCGTCGCTCAGCAAAATATCATTGATGACCTTGATACGCTCAACACAAAAGCGGTAATACAGCTCATGGCGATAGTAAATGAAATAATAAGACGGCAGAATAAGCAGCAGAAGCAAGATGAGAATGATGACGGCTATCATCTTGTTTTGCTCAGAATGCTGCATCACACGGCAATATTCGCCCAGCTTACTGTCGGCCGAGGCTTCCTTGAACAATTGCGTGTACACCTTATTGTTATATTGATAAACGGCCCACTCGTGCAAAGCCAGAGCGGCAACAGCACTCTCGTTGCGCAAGTCGAGAATGATATAATAGTTGGTTTTCAGCCCTTTATGAAACCAAGTCAGTTCAGCCGGAGTGCCCGAACCACTGCCCACGCTGCTCATGAATGTCTTTATAGAGGGTTCAACGGCCTTTGCATGAAGGTTGAGATAGTAAATGGCACTGTCTGCAAACTGCAATGTGCGCTTGTAATGACCATTGATATTGCAGAAATAAGCAGAGTCGGCAAAGGATTGAGCCTTGCGTAATGTGGGCGAATTGCCCTTTGCCTGGATTGGCGAAGCGGGCATGAGAAGAGCCAACGCTATGATGATCTTGACCAAGCCTTTAGGCAATCGGAAGAAGAAACGGCTGCCCTTGCCGGGCTGACTCTCTGCCGAAAGCGTACAAACTTGAAATATCTTGCTTATCTTATGATACTTATCGATGATGCCACGGCAATTCATCAAGCCGAAACCATGCCCATTATATATCTTCTTCTCAAAGATACCAGCCAGCTCTTCCTTTGTCATTCCCTTGCCATTGTCAGCTACTGACACCTCAACATAATTGTCTGCCGATGTGGCAGAAATGGTTACTGTGCCGCCTTTGTCGGTGAATTTCCGGGCATTGTCGGCTATAGTGTTGATCATAAACAAGGTGAGTATCTTGTCAGCCTTAACATATTCGGTTGTAGGAAGCACCTTCAGGCTGATGCCTTTTAGCCTAAAGCCCATCTCACTGCGCTTTACTATGTCGAAAAGTTGCTGCAAACGGAAGCTCTCAATGTGCAGAGAGAGCTGTCCCTGCCGCATTTGTATCCACTCTGTAAGCACTCCGTTGTATTCGTTTATCTGATCTGTAAGCTCCGCAATATAGTTGTAACGCTCTTGTCTGAGCGCCTCATCGTCTTGAGAAGTGGCCAGTCGCTTTATCTCATGCAACATTCTGTCGATGAGCGGCGTGATGGAGAACATGAGAGAAATCTTAGCCCGCTGCTCCAGATTGCGCTTTTTGTTGCTCACCTCCAGTATTTCGTCGGCCGCCTTTTCTTCGTTTATCTCTTCGAAACGGTCGTTCAGGCTTTGCATATAGGCCTCGTTGTCGTGCTGCCACTTACGCAACGGCGCTAGCAAAGAGTCTATAGGATAACGCTGTTTGGCCCTTTTACGCTGCCTGTTGAACAAGAACAGCAGCAGAATGGTGATGATGATGGCCAGCAAAACGGCCGCTATCCAGAAGTTGAGTTGCGCAAGCGAGTAGCTGAGTTGGTCGGCCCTGGACTCAAAATATCGGTCTTGGCGCGTCTGTTCTTGCAGGTCCAGATAAAGATTACGATTGTAGTCGCTGCTCGGTTTGTCGTCTATCGCCGAGTAGGTAACGCTAAGTTGTTCGCAAATAGAGGCCACAAGGTCGGGTGCCTGCTCTATTGCTTTGTTCCTGTTCAGGGCATCCTGAAGGCAGATAATGGCCGACCTGTAGTCTTTAATGAGCCAGAAGCATTGCGCCAGCGTACGGTATGCGCCCGCCGTCTGGTACACATCGCCGTAAGCACTAAACAGTTCGAGCGAGCGTTGGGCAAGGTTTCCCGCCAGCAAACTGTCCGGCATCAGGTCTGTATTGATGTATTTCATGGCCGGCAAGTTATTGGCAATGAGCCATTCGGTGTACTTCTCCGACTGCAAGTGCTCGCTCATGGCCTGCAGGGAGTTGGCTTCCCAAAAGGTATAATGATATCGCAAGGCAGTCATATAGCAGCGCAAGAGATACTCAAACTCCTGTTGCATGATGTCTTTTTGCGATCCTTGCGTGATGATACCGCCCGAACCGATGTTATAATAGTAGGCCAACAGCTGCGCAGTGTCTCTTCTTACTTCGCCATCGGGGTCTATTTGCTTAAGTGTCTGAATGCTTTGTCCTTCCAAGCCCACATAATAGAAATAGGTGGAAGTAACTATATAAAACTCTGAATGGGCATAGACGAACCGCTTTTCCTGATGCGGCGAAAGCATATCACGCTCTTCGCCAATACGGGCAATGCGTCTTTGCGCCTGTTCATAATAATCATAAAACTCTTTATTAGCAGACTTTCGCTGGCACAATCGCATGTGCTGCACGTCGGCAACAAGCAGTTCTATCTGATTGTCTGTAATGGTATAAACCGAATCAAGGAGCTGTGCGGCATGCTGAAAATTCATTCGCATGATATCAACAAAGGCCAGGTTGTTGAGTGCCTCAGCCTTTCCGGCATCATAACTGCCGCTCAGTTGGAGCGCGCGGCGCGCATAAACAGCCGTAGAATCCAGGTTTCGGTAATGATAGGCATACGAATCTTCGTTCAGCACGTCAGTTTGTTCAGAGCCCGAATGCGACTGACAGGCTGAAAAAAGCAAAAGGCTCCATAGGCACAAGAGCCCTACGAAGCCTTCTGCATGAATGCCTTTAGGCGCGTGCAGCCTTGATGTAGCCAAGAGCCTCTACGCACTTATCTGTAATGGCCTGCCAGTTCTTTGCGGCAACCACATCCTTGGGGAAGAGCTTAGAGCCCATGCCCACGCACAGAACGCCAGCCTTTATCCACTCAGTGAGGTTGTCCTTGTCGGGCGAAACGGCACCGGTAACCATGATGTTAGACCAACGCAGCGGGCCCAGAATGTTCTTAACGAACGACGGACCGCCCACATTGCCTGCCGGGAATACCTTTGTGACGTCGCAACCCAGAGACTGTGCGTTGCTCACCTCAGTAACAGAGCCGCAGCCGGGGCTGTAAGGCACGAGACGACGATTGCATATCGTGGCGATCTCAGGAACCAAGTTAGGACCTACGATGAAGTTAGCGCCAAGCTGAATGTATAATGCTGCCGTGGGCGCATCAATCACCGTGCCGGCTCCGAGTATCAGTTCGGGGCACTCTTTGTCAGCCCATTTCACCAGCTCGCCAAACAGTTCGTGAGCGAAATCGCCGCGGTTTGTGAACTCAAACACACGCACTCCGCCTTCGTAGCAAGCCTTTATGACGTTCTTGCACACGTCGATGTCTTTGTTGAAGAATACAGGCACCATGCCCGTTTCCTTCATTGCCTCAATCACTTGAATTTTATTAAACTTAGCCATTCCTATTATATAATGTTATTAGCTTATGTTTATCAGTTAAAGAAAATCGCTTTTATTAGCGCTGAACACGACCGTTGGCGTTGCCACCTGCCAGGCTTTCAACCTCTTGAGCGCTCACCAGGTTGAAGTCGCCGGGTATAGTGTGCTTCAAAGCCGATGCTGCAACGGCAAACTCAAGAGCCTCTCCCTGTGTCTTCTTGGTGAGAAGGCCGTGGATAAGGCCGCCTGCGAACGAGTCGCCACCACCTACACGGTCGATGATAGGCATGATGTCGTAATGCTTGCTCTGATAGAATTCCTTGCCATCGTATATAAGAGCCTTCCAGCCATTGTGCGAAGCAGAGAGCGACTCACGCAGTGTAGACACCACATACTTAAATCCAAACTCCTTCATCATGCCCTTGAAGATGCCGTAATAGCCCTCAGCGTCGGTCTTACCACCCTCTACATCAGCATCAGGTTTGAAGCCGAGGCACAGCTGAGCGTCCTCTTCGTTGCCTATACAAACATCAACATACTTCATCAAGGGGCGCATCACAGAAATGGCTTTCTCTGATGTCCAGAGCTTCTTACGGAAGTTCAGGTCTACAGAAACAGTCACGCCATGGCGCTTGGCAGCCTCGCAAGCCAGCTTGGTGAGCTCTGCAGCCTTGTCGCTAATGGCCGGAGTGATGCCTGACCAGTGGAACCACTGAGCACCTTCCATTATCTTATCGAAATCGAAGTCTGAAGGATCAGCCTCTGCTATAGCGCTGTGGGCACGGTCATAGATAACCTTTGAGGGGCGCATAGAGGCACCCGTCTCAGCGTAATAGAGTCCTACTCTCTCGCCACCGCGTGCAATGTAGTCGGTGTGCACGCCATAACGACGCAGCGCGTTGAGGGCTATTTGCCCAATTTCGTGCTTAGGCAGCTTTGTTACGAAGTAAGCTTCATGCCCGTAATTAGCCACGCTGACAGCCACATTTGCCTCACCGCCGCCGGGAATGATGCGGAATGATTCACTCTGAACAAAGCGCTCGTTGCCCTCAGGGGACAAACGGAGCATAATTTCGCCTAATGTTACAATTTTAGCCATTTTGTTTTGCTTTAAAAATATTAGTTAGTTTGTTACTATATTGTTGCTCTTCACATTCTGTTATGGACCACAAAGTTAGCCATAAAATCCCGAAAGGAGAAATAAAATGCCGATTTTTTTATTGTGCGCAACAAAATAAGCAGCTGTGCTTTCACACAATTCAACTTTTATTGTTAATTTTGCACACACATAAGAGCAAATCAAACGCAATGGCAATATGACAGAAAGAATCAGGATAAAAGACATAGCTGCCCTCTCGGGAGTATCGGTGGGCACCGTAGACCGGGTGTTGCACAACCGGCCCAACGTCTCGAAGCCCGCACGCGAAAAGGTGGAAAAGGCTCTCAAAGAGATGAATTATCAGCCCAACATGTATGCCAGCGCACTGGCTTACAACCGTTCATACATCTTCTTCTGCATCTTGCCCCGCCATGCCAGCGAGGCTTATTGGGAAGAAATAGAGCAAGGTGCCAGGCGCGCTGTGGAGCAACGGCGTGACTTTCACATCGCCGTAAAGTTCATGTACTATGAAAGATTCAACGTCAAGTCGTTCAGAGAAACCTTCAAGAAGTGCCTGGCTGAGAACCCAGACGGCGTTGTCGTTGTGCCGGCTGAGCTGGATGTGACGCGCGAATTTACCGACAAGCTGCACGAAAGCGGCACGCCTTTCATCCTGCTAGACTCTTATATGCCCGACCTCAACCCGCTGTCATTCTTTGGCCAAGACTCTTTTCAGAGCGGATTCTTCGCTGCCAAGATGCTCATGCTGGTGGCTCACGACGAGAAGGAAATCATGTTTATGAAGCAAACCAAGAACGGACGCGTGGGATCTAAGCAGCAAGCCAACCGCGAAGTGGGCTTCAGGCACTACATGAAAGATCACTTCCCGGATGTGAAGATATCAGAGATAGATCTTCCGCTGGAGGATGAGAGGGCGTCATACGTTGCTGCCCTGGAGCAGTTTTTCACCAAGCATCCCAATATACGCCACTGCATCACGCTCTGTTCAAAGGCACATATCGTGGGCGACTTCTTATTGAAGAGCAACCGGCGCGACATACAAATCATGGGATATGACGTGGTAGACAAGAACAGAGAGTGCCTCAAGCAAGGCTCCATTTTCTTTCTCATAGCTCAACATGCCTATCAACAGGGCTTTCTTTGCATCGACACGCTCTTCAGAGCCATCGTGCTAAAGAAGGAAGTGCAGCCCGTTAACTACATGCCCATAGAGCTTCTGTCAAGAGAAAACATCGACTTTTATCACCGATTCCAAATATAATGAATATCAGCGAGTTGCATATCGCATTGCAAAACCATGCTTTTCGCGACGCGAAATAGGCCTTTTTGCAACGCGAAACAGGCCTTTTTGCAACGCCAAAAGGCCCATATTGCAAAACGAAATCAATATACCGCAATAAAGAAAAACAAATTATCAAAAAACAAAACATCATGAAGCAATCATCATTCATCAAAATCAATCCGGCCGACTCCGTAGTAGTTTGCCTCCGACCTTTTAAAGAAGGTGAGACAATAGAAGCCGACGGCAAGACCATAAAGGTGCTGCAAGACGTTCCGGCGGGCCACAAAGTGCTCTTGAAAGACGTGGCCGAGGGCGAGAACATCATCAAGTATGGCTACCCCATTGGCCATGCCAAGAAAGCCATGAAGGCCGGCACATGGATTAACGAAAACAACCTGAAAACCAACCTTGCAGGCACTTTGGAGTACAGCTATAAGCCTGTAGACGAGAAGCTCGACATTCCTAAGGAGGAAAGAACCTTTATGGGCTATCAAAGAGCCAATGGCGAGGTGGGCATAAGAAACGAGATATGGATAGTGCCCACTGTGGGCTGCGTGAACGGAATAGCCGAAAAGCTGGTGGAGAAGCTCACCAAGGAAACTCAGCTCAAGGGTATCGACGGCATACATGCATGGCATCACAACTACGGATGCTCACAACTGAGCGGCGACCATGAGAACACGCGCAAGGTGCTGCGCGACATTTGCCTGCATCCCAACGCAGGCGGAGTGCTCGTGTTGAGCCTCGGATGCGAGAACAACCAGCCCGATGCCTTCATGGAGATGCTTGGCGACTATGACAAGAACCGCATCAAGCTGCTCGTAACACAGAAAGTGGAGGGCGACGAAGTAGAAGAGGGCATGAAGCTGTTGCGACAACTATACAGCCAGGCCACACAAGACAAGCGCACGCCGGTGCCTTTGAGCCACCTGCGCGTGGGACTGAAGTGCGGCGGAAGCGACGGCTTTAGCGGCATAACAGCCAATCCGCTCGTCGGAGCATTCAGCGATTATCTCGTAGCACAGGGCGGAACGAGCATCCTGACCGAGGTTCCCGAGATGTTCGGAGCCGAAACCATACTGATGAACAGATGCAAAAACGAAGCGCTCTTCCATCAGACGGTAGACCTGATAAACAATTTCAAGGAATACTTCTTGTCGCATGGCGAGCCCGTAGGCGAGAACCCATCGCCCGGAAACAAGGCCGGAGGCATATCAACCCTTGAAGACAAGGCCCTGGGATGCACGCAGAAGTGCGGCAGAGCACCTGTAAGCGGCGTGCTGGGATATGGCGACCGCCTGAAAGAACACGGTCTCAACCTCAGCGCCCGGTAACGACTTGGTGGCTGCCACAGCCTTGGCTGCAGCAGGATGCCAGATAGTGCTCTTCACCACCGGTCGCGGCACGCCATTCGGCACGTTTGTGCCCACAATGAAGATTTCGAGCAACTCCGGTCTGTTTGAGCGCAAGCCCAATTGGATAGACTTCAACGCCGGACAACTGATAGAAGGAAAGGACATGAGCCAAGTGCTGAAGCTCTTCACCGACAAGATTGTGGCGGTGGCAAGCGGAGAGCACACACGCAACGAGGCTAATGGCTACAGCGAGATAGCCATCTTCAAGAACGGCGTAACCCTATAAGGGGGCGCCCGAAGGCCCGGAAGGCCCCACTCCGGGCTGATAATAACATGAATGGATAATGATGACAAACAAGAAAGGTATCATAGCACTCAGCCCATTGCTGCTGTTTGTAGTGCTCTATTTGGTGACCAGCATCATAGCGGGCGACTTCTATAAGGTGCCCATCACGGTGGCCTTCATGCTGTCGAGCATATATGCCATAGCCATATCCGGCCATCAGCCGCTGGCCAAACGCATTCAGACTTACAGCGCGGGGGCCAGTACAGACAACATGATGCTCATGCTTTGGATATTTGTTATGGCAGGCGCATTTGCCAACACGGCCAAAGAGATGGGCAGCATAGACGCCACCGTGGTGCTAACCCTCAACGCCCTGCCGGCCAACATGCTGCTGGCGGGCCTCTTCTTGGCCTCTTGCTTCATATCCATCAGCATAGGCACCAGCGTGGGAACCATCGTGGCTCTCACGCCAATAGCGGCCGGCATAGCACATTCTACGGGTGCCAGCGTGCCCTTCATAGTGGGCATAGTGGCCGGAGGCTCCTTCTTCGGCGACAATCTGTCGTTTATCAGCGACACAACAGTAGCTGCCACACGCACCATGGAATGCAAGATGAGCGACAAATTCAAGGTAAACTCGTTCATAGCCATACCCGCCGCCATGGTGGTTCTCACACTTTACTTGTTTATGGGGGCCGGCATCAACGTGCCCTCACACTTGCCTGACGTTAACTTCATAAAGGTGTTGCCCTACTTGGTTGTGCTCGTCACGGCGGCATTCGGCATGAACGTGCTGGTGGTGCTCACCATAGGCATCGCCCTCACGGGCATCATAGGCATATCCGACGGCACTTACGACTTGTTCGGATGGCTTCATGGCATGGGACAAGGCATAACAGGCATGGGCGAACTGATTATCATCACGATGATGGCAGGCGGCCTGCTGGAGATAATACGCATGAACGGGGGCATAGACTATATCATAGAACGGCTCACGGCACACATCAGCGGCAAGCGAGGAGCAGAGTTTACGATAGCCTTTCTGGTGAGTTTTGTAAACGTGTGCACGGCCAACAACACCGTAGCCATACTCACTGTGGGCGGAATAGCCAAGCAGGTGAGCAGCCAGTTTGGGATAGACAATCGTAAGGCGGCAAGCATCCTTGACACCTTTTCGTGCTGTGTGCAGGGCATCATACCCTATGGCGCGCAGTTGCTCATGGCTGCCGGACTGGCCAAGATAAACCCGGTGAACATTCTGCCATTCGTTTACTATCCGTTAGTGCTCGCCGTGTCGGCCATCTGCGCCATCTTATTCAGATTTCCCAAAAGATACAGCTAAACGATGAATGTCATAAACAGAAACTTCTTCAGACTGTTGCGCTCAGGAGCGTTTAATGAGAAAGGAAACATCGAACCGATGTCGGCCTTTAAATGGAACAGGCTCTATCAGATGGTGGAGGCGCAAAGCGTGACGCCCGTCTTCACGCAAGGGGTGAACCGGCACGTCGATGACAAGGGGCTGAACCTGCCTAAAGAGCTTATAGGCAAGGTGCAGTCTATCATCAACAACAAGACGGTGGCGCGGCATAACATCGTGAACATGAAGGTGCATCTGGCCAATGGCTTCCTTAACAGACGGCTTGGCAAGGTGTTTCATGACGAAAGACACAGCATAGACACAAGCACGGAGACAATGAACTTGCTGCGCATCATCATCTTTAACGTAGATGCCATGCTCAATCAAGGCATGAGTCTGGACGGCATTATCCAGCTGGGAGAGTATCTGCGAACTAAAGGTGACAAGGTGGACTTTGTGAAGCTAGACGCCTGGCTCACGCGTCTGCACATGCAAGACATGGCCCAACTGGAAGGCAGCATACTCATAGCAGTGTTCGGATTCGAGCAAGACGAGATTCCTTTTGTGCAAAGGGTGGAGAAAGATGCCTATAAACTGACCCTGCGCTCCATATCTTACCTTGCCAAAGACACGGCCAAGGAATGGCATTTCAGGCAGAACAACGCCGGATTTCTGCAAAACAACTCGGCCGTTTTGAGGCGTAACCTGCGCAGAAGTATCCGTTACATAGGCTACGCACCACTGGAAACTATCAGCAACTTCTTCTCCAACTTCGCCCGTTCGCTGCAAGAAATAGAGGAATAAGCGGGCCCGCGAAGGCCCGGACAGAGCAGACGATGCAGGCACCGGGGCTTAAACATCTTTAAAAAAGGCCTTTACTCTTGTTGCTAATAGATATTTTTATTAACTTTGCAAGTTATGAAAACGAGACGTATCTTACTGGCCGTCGCTGCCTTATTGGCCTTTACGACGGCACATGCACAATATTATATTCAGTGTGAAGACACTTGCCGGCACATTCACGGCATAGATATGAGCCACTACCAAGGCAGTGTGTGGTGGGAAACTGTGGGCAACAACGGACGTATGGACTATGTTTACCTCAAAGCTTCAGAAGGAAGCAGCAACGTAGACCAACGATATCTCGAAAATATTGCTATGGCCCGCAGATACCATCTGTACGTTGGCTCATATCATTTCTACCGGCCCAGACAGCCACAAAGAGAGCAACTGCGCAACTTCAGGGCACAGTGCAGGCCGCAAGACCAGGACCTTGTGCCCATGATAGACGTGGAAACAACCGGCGGATTGTCTTCAAGGGCACTGTGCGACTCACTGCATCTGTTTCTGCAACTCGTTGAGAGAGAATATCACTGCAAGCCTCTCATCTACACAGGACAGAACTTCTACAATGCGCACATGGCCGGGCAGTTTGACAAGTATAAGTTTATGATTGCCAAGTACAGCAGTATAGAACCCGCGCTGATAGACGGTAAGGACATCTTTGCGTGGCAATATACCGGCAAAGGCTACCTCAACGGAGTGAACGGCTACGTAGACAAGAGCCGGCTCATGGGCAGACATACCATCGGCGAGATAAGATACAGAAGACGATAACATCAAATCAACATTTTAACTATCCATATTTATTATGATCATCAAATGTCCTGAATGCGGCCATCAGGTTAGTGACAAGGCGCCTGTATGCCCTAGTTGTGGCGTAGAAATAGCAGGCCATATCGTTCGTTGCGAGAATTGCGGCGAGATATATCTACGTGAAGAGGGTGCCTGCCCCAACTGCCATCACACCAACAGCAATGCTACAGCAACGAAGGATGCCGAATATGACATGACTGAAAAGGCTCAGCCCACCGGCAGCGTGGTGGAAACAGATGACATAGACGAAGAGCCTGTGACGGCTGATGAGGACAACAGCGCAGACGAGGAAGACGTGCCCGTGGTCACTCCGCTATACGAAGACGCGCCGCAAATGGCGGCATCAAGACCTCAAAGCAAGCAGCAAAAGCCCAAGCAAGGCACAAAGAGCTCTGGCAAAGGAAGCGATGGGAATAAGAAAAGCAAGGGAAGCGTCATGTTTGTGTCGTTTGTTATCGCAATATTAATCTGCGCGCTGTTCTCTTATTTCTATATGGACTCGCGCAAAGACGAAGAGGCTAAGGAGTATAGCACGGCCATGACGACCAACGACCCCACGGTTATGCAGCAATATCTCAACACCTATAGCAATGCGCCACAAGACCATCTGAACAATGTTAAGGACAGGCTGAACAAGCTGAAAAACCTGGATGAGGACTGGCAAAATGCCAGAGTAAGCAACACCAAGGAGGGTTATGTAAACTATATTGAGACACATCCCAACTCAAAGCACAAGCAAGAAGCACTTAATCTGATTGACGATATAGACTGGCAATATGCTCAAAGGGCTAATACAGAGGACTCTTACAGCGTGTATATATCACAACATGGAGCCGGTAAATATGCCAAAGAGGCAGCCGAAAGGGTGAAACAGATGATGCAGAAGGAGAAAGATGCCGCTACACCATCATCAACTGAAACAGCCAACGCAACTAGCTTGATAAGGAAATTCTTCCAGGCGGTAAACTCAAAGAATCGCTCCGGCGCGGCCAACGTGCTCTCAGAGAATGCCACAGTGGCCGGAAAGAGCAACGTAGCCGACTTCATTAACGACCAGTTTCAGGCTGACGTAAAGAACATGAACTGGCATTTGGGTGACGTAACAAGCATCGTTAAGAAGCCCACTGAGGGCTCTACACCTGCTTTCCACGTAAATATGACAGCCACAAAAGCTATCGAACGCCAAGACGCACACGTGGAAGTGAAGTACAATATATCTGCTGACATCGCCAATGGCAAGATAACTCAGATACAGCTCAACAAGCAATAAGCTCTGAATTACGCCTCTTCGGTGAGATGACAACGGGGAGTTGGTCGTGAGAGAAAGGCACGACAAGACATTCAGAATATAAAAAAACACACATAGAAGGCCTCTTCCTGAGACACAAAATCAGGTAAGAGGCTTTTTTATATCCACACCCAGACAATGCCAAACCCACCTGCCCAAACACGCAGATAGAACATACCGATATGTAAAATAGAACACATTATTCGGTTAAGAATATTTAAAAATTCATCTAAGAAAGTACACCCAATCGAAAATAATTCTATCTTTGCGTTGTGAAATAAGAATTTTTGAGATAAACAAACTTACATTATAAGCTATCAGAACCAGATTATGCTTACATGAAAGACTGAAAAATACGCATAAAAAATGAATTTTCAAATGGTTATATTTAAGAAAACTACATGTAATTTGAATTTTATGACCGGTAAAACTCTTCAATAGGACATTGTAAACCCACCGGTCTGGTGAGGCTTTTTCTATGAAGCCTCACTTTTTGCATACCCATCTCATGACGAAGCAGGCTAGGGCTTGCATGACCTAATACCCCTTGTCAGGGGGTCTTCTTATAATAAAAAACTCCTAATCTGTGCCATCCTTTCTTGCTCAGACCGTAGAGCCAATAAGCTCCATAGGGCACATAAGCCAACGATATATATCCTTTAGAAGGCTTAATGTAAGAACGTACCACTCCACCAACAACATTTCGCAACTGGAAATACTTAAAATCGCCTTCCGAAACGCATTGCGGCACCTTCAACTCGTCTGCTTTACACACCAGCAAAGGGACAGTCGGACCTTCTTGTGAGGGCACGTAATCCATGCTTTGCAGGGCTTTGCTCTCATTGCCATACCTGTCCATGCCCGTAACAGCAACGTATATGGGTTGCCCTTTATCCGGTAGGATCAGTTCATTACGGGTATATCGCACCGCAACAAGGTTTCGCGCGTCGGCAATATCAACAGGGCTGGAGCACGAAACATATATATTATAATAAGGTGTAGTACCTTTCCAGCTCATCATTATTCGATTTCCGTTCACTTCATGAGGCTTTTCTGTCCAAGCGGGAGAGTGCGGAGGCTCTGTGCTCTGCCACGTTAGGGCTGGCGTAAGGGCCGGATAAGCATCGACAAAGTCATTTGCATAAAGGCGCAAGCCCTTGACATTATGGGTGAAAAAAGAGCTTCTGAAATAGGCATGCCCCATATTCAACTGCCTAAGCACATACAACTGACGCGTAATATCCCCCAACTGCCATGAGCCTAAAGACGGATCAAGAAAATAAGCTCCTAGTCCCGGGACGACCGTTCGGCCGAAACTGTTCTCTTGCCAGTCGGCTGCGAAGGGATAAAATTGGTTTCCTTGGAAATACATCATGGGATAAACCTGGTCCATAATGCCCTCTTCCAGCCATTTCTGAGCGGGCTGATTGCCTTTTGTATAGGCGTTCCAACCATACGAACTGTATCGGCTCAGGTCAGAATACTTGCCTATGGGAGCGCAAGAAACCTTTATCCAAGGCTTCACTGCCTTCACTTCACGGTACACAGTACGCACTATACGAGTGATATTTGCCCTTGCCTGCTCATGACTAACCCGCAATCGCCATTGCTCAGGATAGCGTATATAATCCAAATGAATGCCGTCCACATCATAATCTCGCGCTATTTGCTTGCAGAAAGTGCCTATATAGGAGGCCGAAATAGGCCTTTCTGGATCGAGAAAAGCATCATTTCCTATTCTCTTAACAGGCAGGCCATTGGCCCTAAGTGTTCTGGCGCCAATGCCATTCCACTTGCCTGCCGGGATAACAACCACCCAGGCATGAAGTTCCATGCCTCGCTTATGGCACTCGGATATGGCAAAAGCCAAGGGATTATAGCCAGGCGAGCGACCGGGAATGCCACTAAAAGCACCGTCCCAAGGTTCCATAGAGGAAGGAAAAGCCGTGGTTGCCCGAATGCGGACCTGCATGAGCACCGTGTTGATGTTAGACTCTTGCAAGTTGTCTAGTATCTCTTCGAGCTCTTTCTTCTGTTTTTCTATGCCCTGAGAAGTGCGCGCATAACTATGCGGCCAATCCAGTCCGCCTATCGTAGTGAGCCATACCGCCCTCACTTCACGCTTAGGTGGCAAGCCGAAGGGCATCTGAGCATTGACCCAAACGACGGTAATGAAGAGAAAGAAAAAAGAAAGCAAACGCTTCATATAAGCCATTACAGTTAAAAAATTGCTGCAAAGTTAGGAAAAGTTTTTTGTTTATCAAATATTATTTCTACCTTTGTAATTAAAATCAAAACTACTAATAATGATTTCATTTACAATAGCCCTTCTGGCCTTAATAGTGGGTTACTTCCTCTATGGTAAGTTTGTTGAACGGGTGTTCCAGCCAGACAACCGCCCCACTCCGGCTGTTGCGATGGCTGACGGTGTAGACTTTGTCGTCCTTCCTAGTTGGAAAGTGTTCATGATTCAGTTCTTGAACATCGCCGGAACGGGCCCTATCTTCGGAGCAATCATGGGTGCCTGGTACGGCCCAAGTGCCTATTTGTGGATTGTTTTGGGCTGTATCTTCGCCGGAGCCGTACACGATTACTTTTCCGGAATGCTCAGCGTGCGGCACAACGGAGCCAACCTGCCAGAGCTAGTAGGGCTCTATTTGGGCAAGCCGGCAAGCAAATTGATGCTTGTTTTCTCGGTTATACTGCTCATGATGGTGGGTGTAGTGTTCGTATTCAGCCCTGCGCTCATCCTGAAAGACTTTTGTTTCTCCACCCTTACATGGGTTTTGATCATCTTTATATATTATGTTCTGGCCACATTATTGCCCATTGACAAGATAATAGGCCGCTTTTACCCCATCTTTGCCTTTGTCTTGCTGTTCATGGCCATTGCCCTCATGGTGTGTTTGTTTGTTAAAATGCCTGACATACCTGAGATTTGGAGCGACATGGACGCCGCAAATCTCAACAAGCCCCAGAGTATTTTGGGCACAGAGAGCTACTTCCAGCGCAATCCTCTCTTCCCTTGCTTGTTCTTAACCATCGCTTGTGGTGCCATAAGTGGTTTTCATGGAACGCAAAGCCCATTGATGGCGCGCTGCCTGAAGAATGAGAAGATGGGCAGGCCGGTATTCTATGGAGCCATGATAACCGAAGGCTTGGTAGCTCTTATATGGGCAACCGTCTCCATGTATTTCTTCTATTACGGTGGCTGGCGCGAGGTTGTAGACGCCAATACCGTGAATACCTTCCTTTCACAAGTAAACGTTCCAGGCGGCAAAAGCCTCATTCAGTACTTCACCGCGCCCCAAGTTGTAGAGCACGTGTGCACCGGATGGCTCGGCACATTCGGCGGATTGCTGGCCATATTCGGCGTTGTGGCCGCACCGATAACCAGTGGCGACACTGCATTTAGAAGCGCCCGACTCATCATAGCCGAGTCTTTCCACATCAGCCAACACGCCATTGGTAAGCGACTTGCCATAGCCATACCCATGTTCTTGGCCGCTATAGGCCTTCTGTATTGGCAGATAGGCGATCCAGATGGCTTCAATACGATATGGAACTGGTTTGGTTGGAGCAACCAAACGCTGGCAGTTTTCACGCTGTGGACCATCACCATCTACTTGGTTCAAGCGCACAAAGGCTTCTGGATAACGCTAGTTCCGGCTTTCTTCATGACCACCGTATGCTCCACATTCTTGTTCGTCAGCGGGCAGGCATTCGGCAATTACATCCCACAAACAGTGGGCTACGCCATCGGAATAGGCTGTTTAATCATTTCGGTGGTATGGTTTGCTATCTGGTATAAGAAATTTTCAGACAACAAGATACAACATTCCAATAACTCATCATTATGAAAAGAATTATCTTAACGCTTATTGCATGCATCTGTATAGCAGCTGGTGCACAAGCTCAATTCCGTGAGGGAAAAGGCTATATAGGCGCTTCTGTCACAGGATTAGACCTACATTACAGTTCCAACGATAAACTCAGCCTGGGCGTAGAGGCCAAAGCAGGCTACTTGTTCCGCGACAATCTGATGCTGTTGGGCGAGGCTTCGCTTCAACATAGCGGCAGAGACGAGGTCGCAGACAAGTATACAGTAGGCATAGGTGGGCGCTATTACATTCAGCAGAACGGTATTTACCTCGGCGTTAACTGCAAAATGCTTCACGCCGACCATAATTATAACGACCTGATGCCGGGTGCTGAGGTGGGATATGCCTTCTATATCAACCGCTCAGTGACCATCGAACCGGCCGTTTACTATGATCACTCGTTCAAGAACAGCGATTATAGCACTGTAGGACTAAAAGTTGGCATAGGCATATATCTCTTCGATGATTAGTCATTATCCCTCAACACTGCTCGAACGGGCGGTAGACGAGTTTTCAAAATTGCCCGGCGTGGGGCGCAAGACCTCGTTAAGGCTTGTGCTCCACCTGCTCAAGCAATCGGCAGATGATGTAGATGCATTTGCCGACGCAATGAAAAATCTGCGCCATAACATCAAGTATTGCAAGATATGTCATAATATCAGCGATGACGATGTGTGCCCCATCTGCTCTGACCACACCCGCGACAGCTCGCAAGTGTGCGTGGTTGAGAACGTGCAAGACGTGATGGCCATCGAAAATACGCAACAATATCATGGCCTGTACCATGTACTTGGGGGCATCATATCCCCTATGGACGGCATCGGACCGAACGATTTGGAGATTGAATCGCTTGTAGAAAGGGTGAAAGCCGGTAATGTTAAGGAAGTTATTCTGGCTCTTGCAAGCACCATGGAGGGCGACACAACCAACTTCTATATATCACGCCGACTGCAAGACACAGGAGTAAAGCTCTCTGTTATTGCCCGTGGCATATCCGTAGGCGATGAGTTAGAGTATACAGATGAGGTAACTTTAGGGCGCAGCATCATCAACCGAACGCCTTTTAATAACTGAAAATGGAAAAATTAACGAAATATTTGGTAACAGAATTTTGGTGCTTTGTTGCCTTGACATTGCTCATTGTTGGCATCTTCGAGATGGGAATGATAGACGCCGGAGGCCATGTAGGCAGACCGGAAGAAGTGTTTGTGGTTTCCATCCTGATGGAGCTTGTCACCATCGGCCTTATTCCCTTGGCACTATATCTGTTCCGCATCAAGGCTGTTCAGCGCATCTTAAAACCTGCCAACGGACTATTATCCACCAAAGCCAGACTGTTTGGCAGCCTCAGAATCATCATGCTGGGCGTTCCCATGGTGGTTAACACCGTGTGCTATTATCTATATGGCTTCAACGTAAGGTTTGGCTACCTAGCCATCATCCTCTTCCTGGCTTCCTGCTTCATCTATCCTTCAAGAGGAAAATGCGAGAAAGAGTTCGGCATAGCAACCGAAGAACAGGAAGATAAGGAGAACCACGCGTCATGAAACTGTCGGTTGTCATCGTTAGTTTTAACGTCAGATACTATCTTGAGCAATGCCTGCACAGCCTCACAAAGGCCTTAAAAGGCATTGACGCTGACGTATATGTAGTAGACAATCACTCACACGATGACACATTGGCCATGCTTCAGGCTCGCTATCCCAACGTTCATATCATTGCCAACAAGCATAATCAGGGCTTCGCAAGGGCTAACAACATAGCCATACAGCAGTCGGAGGCCGACTATGTCTTGTTGCTGAACCCCGACACCGTGGTGGCTGAAGGCACATTGGCACATTGCATCAGCTTCATGGACAGCCACCCGGAAGCCGGAGCACTGGGAGTGAAGATGCTAAACACCAACGGACAGAAAGCAAGAGAGAGCCGGCGCGGGCTGCCCGACCCCCTTACGGCATTCTATAAGATGAGCGGTTTGTGCAGCATATTCCCTAAAAGCCATACCTTCGGCCACTATTACATGGGCTACTTGCCATGGAATGAGCCAGCGCAAATAGAAATTATAAGCGGAGCCTTCTGCTTCTTGCGCCGCAAAGCCCTGCTGGAGGTAGGACTACTAGACGAAGATTTCTTCATGTATGGCGAAGATATAGACCTGAGCTACCGCATCCTGAAAGGGGGCTGGAAAAACTATTACCTTCCCGTAACCATACTCCACTACAAAGGCGAGAGCACTCAGAAGAGCAGCTACCGCTATGTGCACGTCTTCTACGAGGCCATGCTCATCTTCTTTAAGAAACATTACAGCCACATCAGCCTCCTTCTCAGCCTGCCCATCAAGTGCGCCATCTACGCCAAAGCCTCTGTCTCGCTCTGCCACATGCTGTCGGTCAAAGCACGCAGAGCCGTAGGT
>ERZ780151.616-NODE-616-length-34173-cov-2.583153_pt1 | contig 34173 bp, 39 predicted proteins | sample MGYA00510983_ERZ780151 | MGnify/ENA primary metagenome ERZ780151 (study PRJEB29588, sample SAMEA2144623) | human gut metagenome | biome: human gut; feature: human-associated habitat; material: faeces | place: Denmark | collected 2008/2010 ... | reverse complement strand
TAAATGAAATTTAACGCAGTCAAAATTGTAATTATTTTCCAACAAGCCTAGATAAACTCTTCCCAAACCATATTAGCCAAATCCAAACCTCTCCTGCTCAACCTAATCTGATTCAAATCAACCACAAGTAAGCCCTCATTAACTAACTTCTGAATTTCGTTTCTAAACAAAAACAGCGGATTCTGAGCAAATTTAGCCTTAAAAGCACTAATATCAACGCCATCAAGTTTTCTCAAGCCCAAAAGCATAAACTCTTTTTGCTGATTCTCTAAACTCTGCACTTCATCAATAATCCTAAGCTTTTCAAAGCTCTCAGACAAATACTGTTGCAAACTATTTGTATTAGAAAATCTTTTTCTATCAAAATACGAATGAGCAGCAGCGCCAAATCCCAAATACTCTTTTTGTTCCCAGCAATTAGTATTATGAATTGCCTGTTTTCCAGGCAAGCAAAAATTAGAAATTTCATAATGTTTATAACCTTTTTGTTCCAAAGTATTTTTTACATACGAATACTGATTTCTTTCCTCTTCATCTGTTGGCAACACAATTTTTCCATCATCAAGTAATCTTTCCATTGGAGTATTTTCCTCAACTATTAAAGAATACACCGAAACATGTTGAGGTCTAGGATTCAAATTAGTTATATTCTCAATGCTTTCCTTTATATCTAATATTGTCTGATTTGGCAAACCAATCATCAAATCCACACTAATATTTTTAAAACCTACAGCAACTGCCATATTATATGTATCCAAAAAATCCTGATATGTATGAATTCTTCCTATTGATTTCAATAATAAATCATTTGTTGTCTGCAAACCTATACTTAATCTATTAACACCAGCCTCCAAATAATCTTCCAGCTTTTTTCTAGTAACAGTACCTGGATTAACTTCTATTGTAATCTCTTGTATATCATTATTTAAACCATTCTTAAAATTCCTTTTTGTCTCATCTAATACTGCAACATTATCAGCTTTTGGCTTAGCAGAAATCACATCTTTAATTTTATGCAATATTCGTTTTATTAGCTTACTATCTATTGCAGAAGGTGTACCTCCACCAATATACACAGTTGTTACATTACAATTATTTATTATTTGTTTTGCATCATCTATTTCTTCTAATATTTTTTTTACATATTTCTCTTGCATCTCTAACTTATTTGGATACGAAATAAAATCACAATAAGCACATTTTTTTATGCAAAATGGTATGTGTACATATATTCCCAACTCTTTATCCATTTTACCTCCAATTTCTAGACAGCTCTTAATGTTTTTGGGGACGGAGTCAAAAAACACTAGTGTTTTTTTGCTCCGTCCCCAAAAACATTAAGCCTCTGCCCCAAAAACACTACTCCGTTCTCAAAAAGCCCAGAATTTTTTTCAATCGATAATTAACTCCTGACTTTCCAATTGGATTCTTTAAGCGTTTTCCCAGCTCAGCCAACGACATATTAGGATATTCCAAACGAAGCAAAGCCACTTCTTTTAAATCATCGTCAAGTTTATTAAATTCGCCTGTTTCTTGCAATTTTTTAATCGCATTTATTTGTTCTACAGCTGCATTTAATGTTTTATTTAAATTAGCTGTTTCACAATTTACAATTCTATTAACTTTTCCTCTCATTTCTTTTTGTATACGAATATCTTCAAATTTTAGCATTGCCTTATTAGCTCCTACAAGTGCTAAAAAATTTGAAATTGATTCTGCCTCTTTCAAATACATTGATGTTTTATTTTCTATATCCAATTCTTTAGCATATATATCAAAAACACTTTCTAATAATTCTTTTATATATTGAGTGTTTTCTCTTGAAGAAAATACTATTTCTAAATGATAACTATTTTCTGGATTATTAATTGAACCTGCTCCTAAGAAAGCTCCCCTTATTATAGATTTTGCATTTTCCTCTTTTTTCTTTTTTGGCTCTTCTGTTCCATTTTCCAACTTTATATCTCGATATAATACACTAGTCTTATTTTTATCATCAAATTCTAATAAAAAAGGGATATCTTTAACTTTTAACTTTATAACAAACATATTACCTTCAATATCAATTTGATGGTTTATATCCAAATTTAACAATAATAGAATATCTATTTATATTATACTCACTTTCTGTTGCATACCTTAGAACTCTGTTTTTTTGTATTGTTGCATGATTAGTAAGTAAATATCCTATCAATTCATATTTTACCAATTCTTTATTAGCCAATGTATTTAATTTACTTAACTCTTCTTTTAATTCTGACGAAAAAGACATCATTTCTCCTTCCTTTCAGATTTTTTTGCAATAACTACTCTATCATTTCCACATAAATCTTTTTTACAATATATATTTTGATATTTTCCACTATTGCTTAATAAATTTTGAACTTCATTTTTTTGATTATATCCTATTTCAAAACATAAATATCCATTTGATTCCAAATATGATGACGCTTCATTTATTATTTTTTTATAAAAATCTAATCCATCTTCTCCACCATCTAAAGCTATTATAGGCTCTTTTTGAACTTGTTTGTCCAAATTTTCTATCACATTTCTTTCAATATATGGCGGATTTGAAACTATTAAATCATATTTTTTATTGGAAACTTTGCTGAACAAATCAGAATTTATTATATTGATTTTATCTTCAACTTGATTTTTTACCACATTTTTTCTTACTACTTCTAAAGCTCCAGAACTTATATCAACAGCATCTACTATACATTTTTCCACATTTTTAGCTAAAGCAATTGCTATTGCTCCACTTCCTGTACACATATCTAATATTTGTATATTTTCTGCTTTGATATTCTGGAATATATTTATTACTTCTTCAACTAATATTTCTGTATCTTGCCTTGGTATTAAAACATCTTGATTTACATATAGTTCCAAATTCATAAATTCTTTTTTATTAGTTATATATTCTATTGGATTATTCTCTAATAATTTTTCTATTTCAAAAAAATATTCTTTTTCCTGTTCATAATCTAATTGATTTAAATCATTTGCAATTATATATTGCCTATTTTGCCCTAAAACATTTTCCATTATCATTTTTGATTTTAATGTTGCATCTTCTATATTTTTTTCTTTTATCATATTCATCCCTGTTTTTATAGCTTCCCTTATATTCATCACTAAAATCCTTTCTTTTACATAATTGCATTATTTCTATCCATTTTACTAAATTTCCGCTAAAAAATCAAGGTATTTGGCTTATTAAACCAAACATTCTAAGGAAGTCCATAAAACCTTCTTAGAATACAAAAAAATCCCCGCCTTAGCCGTAAGATGTCTTGAATTTTTAAGGACCTGTTCCTAAAAACAGGTGGGTGCCTACCAAAATATTCATGGGCTTCTCACAATTCAAATGGTGAGCATGCACGCCATATTTACGAGATTGGCCCCTCTTCTATACTTGTTGGTTCTAAAAATTCTGTCTACACGTACTATGCAGGGTAAATTAATAACTATTTAATTATTTATTTTGCTTTGCTTCTTAAGCTGATTTTATTTTAGCATATCTATTTAATTAATACAAATTTTCTTTTCTTAATTTTTTTAAATTTTTCTTTATTTATTTTATTTTATCTCATTATTTCGTATATTATTCTCCTTTTTTCTCTTTTTTAATAATTTGATTTTATTTTTATTATATGTTATTATAATTATTCAAAATATCAATATTTTGCTTAACACATACTATCATTTTAATTTTTTTATTTTTTTTTGAAAAACTATTGACAACTTTTATTTCAAATAGTATAATGACAAAGTGTTAAGCGCATATCGTTTTAACAGATGGGTAGGTGGCCGAGTGGCTAAAGGCGGCAGACTGTAAATCTGTTCTCGTAAGGGTACGATGGTTCGAATCCATCTCTGCCCACCAAGAATTAAGTAGTATTCTGAAAAGGATATTACTTTTTTTGTTTCTCATAAAAAAAATGGATTCGAAAAGGAGGATTAGAAAAGCGTCCGGTGGACGGTTTTCCCGACGCGGCTTGACGAATCCATCTCTGCCCACAAAAAAACAGCATCTTGAAATATAGATACTGTTTTTATTTCTTATTTCATGATTTCTTTTATAAATTCTTTTATTTCTCCCTCTTCTGCATTTTCAAAGAAATATTTTTTAAATTGTTCTCTATTTATTGTTTGTAGTAAAAATTCTCTATCAATCTCTTTTAAAATTGTAAGCATATCTTTATGCGTAATTTTCTTTACTTCATCTAATATCTTTTTATTAGCCTGTTCTGGTACAGCTCTTTCTTTTGGATATCCACCACCAGCTGGTGCCTCAAATAATTTTTCAAATATATATCTTAATGTCAATTCTGACCCCCAACCGAAGCCTTTAGCATACCCTAATGCTACCGCATTTCCAGCATTTATTTGACTAAATAAATACGCATCTGTTGGATCCTCTATGTGACCACATAAAACATTTGGAAAGCTATTTAAAGCAAGACAAGCTCCTTCTCCTGTGCCACAACCAGTTACAACAAAATCTGCAGCCTTAGAATTTATTAATATTGCTGCTAATAACCCAGCTTGTACATATGTTAAATTATTTTCTTCTGCACTTTCCATTCCATAATTATATACTGTATCACCATGTATGTTTGCAACATTCTTTAATTCTTTATAAATTATTGTATTTTTGCTTGCCTGACTATTTTCATTTATTAATGCAATTTTCATATTAGCTAATCTTCCTTTCTTTTCTTAAATTGCTTGTATACAATTTTCTTGATTATATCCATTTTTATCATAATAATTTAAAAAGAAAGCATATGTAAATTATATGCCTTCTTTATGCCTTTGTATTTTGCAAATTTTTTTATCATTAGTTATAATATTTATTTAAATAAAATATTATCTTCTGTCTTCATCAGCACTTGGTAATGCTGGTATATCTAATACAACTTTTATCTTCATTATATATTTAATTGTTCTTACAAATTTGCTTTGTTTAAATCTTTGCCATAATGAAGGTTTTACTTCCACTCTTGTTGACTCATAATATTGTGTATCTTGTTCAACTGGCTGTGCCTGTTGTAAAATTTGTGCCTTTGGTTGTTCAACTGTTTCTATTTTTTCTTCTACAACTTCTTCAACATCTTCTTGTGGTGCTGGTATTAATTTTAATGCATCTGCAACTTCTATGCCTATGTAGCTAAGAGCTTTTGACTTATCTTCAATTCTTTCCATATCTATTTCGATATGTAAGTTTGATTCTAGGTTTGCAATTCTCGCATTTATTAATTTTAATGCATCTTGATAATTTTGTGATTTGTCAGATTTTGATCTTCCAATTACACCTAATGTATCTAGTATATCTTCTGTGAAATCATCTGACATTTCTTTTATAGATTCTTTCCAGCCATCTTCTTTATTTACAACCATGTTTAAAACATCCTTTAGTTCACCTGATAAAGCGATGTTCTTCTCTCTTTGTCTTATTAACTCTTCTATTTGCTTTGTATTTTCTTCAAATTCATTTGTAGCAAATTCTACAAGTCCATAAGCAGCTTTATACACACTCTTTGGGAAGTTTTTCTTTTTTGGATATTCAATTAAATATGTTTTTATAGATTCTACTAGATCTTTAAAGAAAGCGTCATCTTCTAATTGAACGATTTGCTTTTTGCTATTTGGATCTATCAATCTTTGAACTTTCGCTATGTTTGATAATATTTTTTCCTCGGTTATTACCATTCTTACATTTACTATGCCAGATCTAGACATTGTAAAATTCCTCCTCTTCATATGTATCACTATAATATAAAATAATTATATATTATTCAACAAAAAATTACAATAGTTACTGGTCGTTTTTGTATTACACTTTTCTAACACTTTTATTACAAAAATATTACAGTAACTATTTTTGTTAATTACTGCAATATTTATATCTTTTTTATTACGATTTTAGTATATGTGGCCTATTTTATAGCCTTATCTTTATTTATTTCTGCGAATCTTTTTATTTTCATTGTTGTTGTTTTTTCAAATTCGTCTTTCTTTATTTCAATTTTCTTTACGGCCTTATAAGATGTAAGCTTTTTATTATTTTCTTTTACCTTATCCCAAATTATTTTATAAATTTCATCATCTGATAAATTCTTTCCGTGTAGCTCTTCTATTTTAGTATAGTTTGGTATAATTTTAGCTGTTATTATTAATTCTTTGTCATGAGCATCTTCTGATTCTTTCTTTCCATATACCATACATTCAGATATTTCTGGAATTTTGCCAAGCATTAGTTCTATTTCTTCTGGATAAATATTTTTTCCATTTTGTGTTACTATTACATTCTTACTTCTACCAGTAATGTAAATAAATCCATCTGAGTCTATTCTTCCAATATCACCAGAGCAGAAATATCCATCTTCCATAACTTCATTTGTTGCTTCTTCATCTTCATAATATCCAAGCATTACAGTTGGTCCTTTGATAAGAATTTCTCCCTCTCCAGCATCATTTACATTTTTTAGTTTAATGTCTGTATCCTTTACGGCCATACCAGTTGAAGCATATCTAGATGGTTCATATTCAGGGGTTAGTGCTGCAATAGGAGCTGTTTCTGTAAGTCCATATCCTTGTAAAAATTTTATTCCTATATCTTCTACCCATTTTCCAACTTTTGCATCAATTGGCGCAGCTGCAGAAACTATTATTCTAAGATTTCCACCTAAGTTATCTAATATTTCTTTGAAAACTTTTCTTTTTATATCTATATTTACATTTTTCAAAAGATTTGTAATATGTATCATAGAATTTACCATTCCATCTTTTTTGCTTTTCTTAATTGTTTCATTTATTTTCTTATATAGACTTTCTATTAGTAATGGAACAGCGAGCATTGCTGTTGGTTTCGATTCTTGCAAGTTTGGCACAATATATCTTAGTCCTTCACAAACAGCAACAGAACATCCACATGCAAATGGAAGTAAGAAACCTATTGTTGATTCATATGTATGATGTAATGGAAGTACTGAGAATAGTCTATCTGAAGTATATAATTTTACATATTCTGAAACTGCATTTATATTAGCTGCCAAATTTCTATTGCAAATCATTACTCCCTTAGATTTAGAAGTTGTTCCTGAAGTGAATATTAACATTTTAAATTCTTCTGGATCAATTTCTATATCCAAATATGATATATCTCCACTATCAAATATTTCCTTTCCTTCTTGTATTAGATAATTGAATCCCATGTGTTTATCCATTATATGTTCATCAGAATCCATTTTAATAAAATATTTTACAGTTGGAACATTATTCTCTATCTTTTTTATTGCATCCTCTTTTTTAGCTGAATAAATTACAGCAGTTGCATTTGCTCTATTAATTACATTTTCAAGTTCATTTTCTGGAAGTTCCTTATCAACAGGAACAACTATTCCAGCACCACAAAGTAACGTCATATAAGATACATACCAATCATATGTTGTTTCACTAACAATTACTACTCTTGAATTCTTTGGTAGCATTTTTATAAGTTTAGACCCCAAGTCTACTACGTCCTCACCAAACTTTTTATATGTGTATTCTTTGTATGGTTCTTTATGATTTGGTTTTTGCAATATTAATGTTTCATCTGCGTAATTTTTCATGGAATGTATAAATATTTCTTTTACAGTCTTATAATCTGTTGCTGGATATGGTTGATGCTTTTTGTTTTTCTTTTCTTGAGCTTCCATAACTTTCGAATAATCTACTTTTACATCTTCAACATTTGGTATATCATTCATTTCAATCTTTTTAAATTTAAAATCTGGTATTTTAAAATCTTTTAATATTCTCATTTTCTTCGTCAGCAGTCTTAAAACCACTGCACTCCTTTCCCCATTCTAATACTAATTATCTCTTTAATTTTCGTATAAATGTTTTTTCTATTTCTGAATATAATTCTTGTACATTTATTTCTTTATCTGTTCTCATTTTGTAAATCAAACTCGAACAGGTAAACCCAAATATACCAGAGGCTATAACATTTTTATCACCGTCAATTATTTCTTTTTTGTTTATTCCATTTTCAACAATTTTTTCTATCATTTGTATATATTCGAATACATATTTTTTGCATAAAATACTTCTTGGTCCATTGCCCCATATTTCACTCAAAACTATGGTCATGAAATCTTCATATTTTACTAGTACCTTTATTTCTATTAACACAACAGCTTTGATTTTATCTATTGAGTTTTCCAATTTTTCAGTTTTAATTTCAACACTGTTTTTTAATAGTTTCACTCCCTCTTCAATTAAAAATTGAAAGATTTCTTCTTTGCTTGAAAAGTGATAATACAGTGTTCCTTTTGCCACTCCAACATTTGCAGTTATTTCTTCTATGCTAGTTGCATCATATCCTTTTTCTGCAAATAGTTTCATCGATGTTTCGAATATTTTTCTTTTTGTTTTATTCATTTATTTCACCTTTAAAAAATTCAATATATTCAAAATTATACTATATTTTTAGTATTACTTGCAATATTTTCGAACATATAGTCAGTTTATTTTTTCAATCTCTTCTTACCATCTAGAACGTCTAAATTATCTAACGCCTTGCCAGTTCCTAATGCAACACACGAAACAGAGTCTTGTGCTACCATTACATTTATTCCTGTTCTCTCTTGCAATAATTTATCTAGTCCATCTATAAGGCATCCTCCGCCAGTCATGTATATTCCTCTATCACTTATATCTGCAGATAATTCTGGTGGTGTTTTTTCTAATATTGAATGAACAGCTTCCACAATTTGCTCTGCACACTCGGTTAGCGCCTCAAGCATTTCACTTGAATATACTGTAACTGTCTTTGGTAAGCCAGTTATTAAATCTCTTCCCCTAATTTCCATTTCTGCATCCTGTATTTTGGGATATACACATCCTATGTTTATTTTTAAATCTTCTGCCGTTCTTTCACCTATCATGATATTATGCTTCTTTTTTACATATTTGACTATCGACTCATCGAATTTATCTCCAGCAACTCTGATTGATGTGCTTATAACCGTTCCACCTAAAGAGATAATTGCAATATCAGTTGTTCCTCCACCAATATCTACTACCATATTACCGCACGGCTTTGATATATCTAAGCCTGCTCCTATTGCTGCTGCAAGTGGTTCTTCAATTAGATATACTTTTCTTGCTCCGGCTTGTGATGCTGCATCAATAACCGCTCTTTTCTCAACTTCTGTAACTCTTGATGGTACACAAATCATTATTCTTGGTGCAAAAATATACTTTCCGCATATTTTATTTATAAAATACTTTAACATTTTTTCTGTAACTGTGTAATCTGATATAACTCCATCTCTTAATGGTCTTGTTGCAATTATGTTTCCCGGTGTTCTTCCTAACATTCTTCTTGCTTCTTTTCCAACAGCAAGTACATCACCTGTATCTTTGTCTACAGCAACCACTGATGGTTCTCTTAAAACTATACCTTTTCCTTTAACGTATGCAATAACTGTGGCTGTTCCTAAATCTATGCCTATATCTTGTCCAAATTCTAACATCAGTATCTTCCTTTCAATTCTGATTATTGCTAAACTGTTACAATTATATTACACATTTTAGTAAATTTCAAACCTTTTACTGCATTTTATATAAATACTTATAAAAAATAAAATAAAAGTCAGATTAACTTTATTTCCAGTTTTTTCTGCTTTTATTTTTCCGTTTATTATTGTTATAAAATTACATATTTTAATAATATTATTGCTGATAAAAATATTGATATATTTTTTATTTCTTCATTTTCTGCATCTGATAAATTAATTAGTTGAGCATTAGATTTTTCTTGTATATATTCGTCTACTATGCTCATATTGAATGATTTTATATTTTCTGCCTCAAAGTTTATGGTAAAGTTTTTTGTTTCTTTTGCTTTCAATTCATCTATATCAAGATATTTTGTCAAAATCACATTACCTTTCTTAGACAAGAAATTAATCTTAACATATTTTGAATGTATATCTGAATCACTATTATTGGTTAGTTTTCCTTTTACATATCCATTAACAAATGTTGATTTTGCTTCGTCAACTTCAATCTGTATTTCATCGCTCGAATAAACATTCTGTTCCATTGTTTCGTATGTACCTTTTATAAAGCCAATTGATGCAACTGTTACAAAAATATAAAATGCCACAAACATTAAAAGATATTTTCCAAATGTTTTTAATCTACTCATAATTTATTACTCCAACTATAACTTTAAATATCTTTGTCTATTGTTTTATAATTTTCTAAATACTCCAGCAACTTTTCCTAATATCTCACAATTTGGTACTATTATAGGATCCATTGTGGAATTTTCTGGTTGTAGTCTTATATGGTCTTTTTCCTTGTAGAACGTTTTTACAGTTGCCTCGTCATCTATTAGAGCAACAACAATCTCACCATTCTCAGCTGTATTTTGTTTTTTTACAAGAATATAATCACCATTCATAATTCCTGCTTCTATCATGCTTTCTCCTCTAACAGTAAGCATAAAACAGTCACTATTACCAATAAAGTCTAGTGGTATTGGGAATGTATCTGTTATATTTTCTACAGCTAAAATTGGAGCTCCTGCAGTTATTCTTCCAACAACAGGTACTTCTACCATTTCTTTACCAGAATATACACTTTTATCTTCTGATTGTGCTGGTTTGTAAGGTTTACCGCCTCTTATAAGCTGTAATGTTCTACCTTTTTTATCTTTCCTTGATATATATCCTCCATCTTCTAGTCTTCCTAAATACGAATGTACCGTAGCTGTTGATTTTAGACCTACAGCTTTTCCTATTTCTCTTACTGATGGTGGATATCCATTTTCATTTAATTCAGTTTCTATGAATTTTAGAATGTCTTTTTCCCTTTTATTTAACTCTAAAGGATCTCTTTTTCTAGCCATACTAATCACTCCTAAAATAATTTCTGCAACTATATTATCATAAAAAAAGGCGTTTGTCAAACAGAAGTTTGTAATTTTGTAATTTTTTTCAAACTAATCTTCCCATTCTAGCAAATAATCAAATACTTTTACTGTGTCACCTTCTTGTACTCCTGCATCTTTCAGCTTTTGATTTACTCCTAATTCAGATAAACGTTTTTGGAAGTAATATAAAGATTCATTATCTTCCATATTTACTTTTCTCATTAATTCTCTTATTGCAGGACCATCTACAACAAACATATCATCTTTTCTTGTAATTGTATATGGTTCTTCCTCTTCTAATCTATATACTTTCCTTGGAGTAGTTTCCTCTACTATTTGCTCTTTTGGCAATGTCTTTAATACCTTTGCAACTTCATGCATTAATTCTTTTACCCCTTCACCAGTTGCAGCAGATATCTTAAATATTTCCAAACCTTTTTCCTTAGCAAGTTTCTCCAATCTTTCATATAAAGTCGAATCTTGCATTGCATCAATTTTATTTGCAACTATTATTTGTTTTCTCTGAGCAAGCTTTTTACTGTATTTTTCAAGTTCTTTGTTTATTACATAATAATCCTCAACTGGGTCACGTCCTTCTGCTGCAGAAACATCTATTACATGTAATAAAAGCCTTGTTCTTTCTATATGTCTCAAAAATTGAATTCCAAGACCAGTTCCTTCACTTGCACCTTCAATTAAGCCCGGAATATCTGCTATTACAAAGCTTTCTCCATATTCAGGCTTAACAACTCCTAAGTTAGGTTCGAGTGTTGTAAAGTGATAGTCTGCAATCTTTGGAGTTGCTGCTGTTACAACAGACAGTATCGTTGATTTTCCAACACTTGGATATCCTATTAATCCGACATCAGCAAGTAATTTTAGCTCAAGTATAATTTCTTTTTCTTCTCCTTCTTCTCCACCCTGCGAAAATCTTGGAGCTTGTCTAGTAGAAGTTGCAAAATGGGTATTACCTTTTCCCCCTCTGCCACCACGTAAAACAAGAGTTCTCTGTCCTTTTTCAGACATATCAGCTAAAATTTCTTCTGTCTTAGCATCTTTTACAACAGTTCCAATTGGTACTTTAATATATAAATCTTCTCCACTCTTTCCAGATTTACGTGCACCTTCTCCGTTTTCACCATTTTGAGCCTTAAACTTTTTCTTGTATCTAAAATCTATAAGTGTGTTGCTATCTTGATCAACCTCAAAATAAACATCTCCACCTTTTCCTCCATCTCCCCCGTCAGGGCCACCTGCTGCAATGTACTTTTCTCTTCTAAAAGACACTGCGCCATTTCCTCCCTTTCCAGAGCTTACATAAATTTTTGCATAATCTGTAAACATTATTTTATTCCTCTCATTCTTTTCGCCCAAAAAGGGACGTCCCTAGTGGGCGAAATAATCTAATTTCATTGCTTTCTTTACTTTTTTCATCGTCTCTTGTGCGACTTTTTGAGCCTTTGCTGTTCCTTCCATCAGTATTTTATCTACTATTTCTGGATGGTCTTCATAATATTTTCTCTTTTCCCTAATTGGTCTTAAAGTTTCTATTATGTTATGTGCTAATTGTTTTTTACAAGCTACACAGCCACGGCTTCCTGCTCTACATTCTGTGCATACGTTTTCATATTCTTCTTTTGTTGAGAATAAATTGTGATAGTATGCAACCATACATACATCAGGGTTTCCTAAATCGTCTTTTTTTATTCTCTTTGGATCTGTTACAGCGCTCATAACTTTTCTGGTTATTTCTTCTTCGCTATCAGATAAATATATTGCATTTCCTAGAGATTTTCCCATTTTCTCGTTTCCGTCTAAGCCTTTTATTCTTTTTGCTGATGATAAAACTGCTTCTGGTTCTATTAAAACATCTCCATAGATAGAATTAAATTTTCTAACAATTTCTCTGCACTGTTCAATTAATGGTAACTGGTCTTCCCCAACTGGGACTAATTCGCCTTCGAAACATGTTATATCAGCTGCTTGGCTTACTGGATATCCTAAAAATCCATATGTAACACTTTCTCCGAATACATCTCTTTTTTGAGCTATTTCTGTTTTAACGGTTGGATTCCTTTCTAGCCTTGCAATAGTTACTAAATTAGAGTAAAACACTGTAAGTTCAGCAACTTCTGGTATCATAGATTGAATATATATTGTTGTCTTTTCAGGGTCTATTCCAACAGATAAATAATCCATTGCAACTTCTCTTACATTTTTTCTTACTTTATCTGGATTGTTAAAATTATCTGTTAATGCTTGCACATCGGCAATTAAAATATATGGATCATATAAACCTGAATCTTGCATTTCTACCCTCTTCTTTAAAGAACCAAAATAATGACCTATATGAAGTTTTCCTGTTGGTCTATCTCCTGTTAAAATTCTCTTTACTTTTTCCATACTTAATCAAATTCCTCCCTCTAAGTGTTAGATTAAACTCTATAAAGCATTGTCAAAAACTTTATCCAACGTTTCAAAAGCCATTATATATTTGCTTTTAATATTCCCATAAACTTCTCTTGATTGTTGTTCATCATAAATATGAGCTAATGAATTTCTAGCCAACATTATTTCAATCCATAATTCACCATCACTTATAATTCCATGCTTAAATCCCAGTTGAATATTTTCTCTGGGACTTCCAGTCTTCTCTGAAATTCCCATATATTCTAAATAGTCTTTAATAGTTTTCCATGCAAGCTCAAAAGTAAACTCAAATCTGTGTAAAATTCCATCTATTGCAAGTTCTGTAGGCGCTTCTTGTAAAGCCTCTCTTAACCTATTTAAAGCATTTTTATAATCTTTTTTTCTTTCTTCAAATCTACTCATCAAACACCACACCATCTCTTTCTATAGAATTCAAAAATTCCTTTTTTTGCACATCTATAACAAATACTAAATCAATTTGATATGGTATCTCTATCATATCAAAATCATTCATTATATTAAACTTTGTTTTGGCATCAACATCATCCATTATTGCCAAGTCTATATCAGATTCCTTTTTATAATCCCCTCTTGCTCTTGAGCCAAAAATTTTAAAAGTGTATTTATTGTATTTTTCTATAATCGATTTTATTTTATTAAACGATTGTTTAGTTAGTCCGATACTTCATATATAATTTCATTCCTTCTTAATGACCTCAATCTAGTTGAATTCTATTTTCAACTTTTTCACTTTATATATTATATAAGATTTGCCTTAATTTTACAATACTTCTGCGAAATCCTATTATTTTTTCTAGAATATAATTTTATATATTCAAAAAATCCTAACATCGGATTTCTCCAACATTAGGATTTCACATTATTTGCTTTCTGCTGTTGCTTTTTTTGTAGTAGCTTTTTTAGTTGTTGTTTTCTTTTCAACTTTTTTCTCTCCTTTTTCAGCCTTTGGAGCTTCTATTTTAGCTGCCATAGCTTTTAATTCTTCAGCAGTATATACACTAACTTGTTTCTTATCTCTTCCAAGTCTTTCGAACTTAACTGTTCCTGTTACTTTTGCATATAAAGTATCATCGCTTCCTATGCCAACATTTTTTCCTGGATGGAATTTTGTTCCTCTTTGTCTTACTAGAATGTTTCCAGCTGGAACAACTTGACCATCAGCTCTTTTTAGTCCAAGACGTTTTGACTCACTGTCTCTTCCGTTCTTAACACTACCTTGACCTTTCTTATGAGCCATTATGTTTCACTCCCTTCATGTTTTTATATTCTCTATATAATTATTATTTTGTTTCTGCTTTCTTCTCTGCAGCAACTTTTATAGATGTTATTTCAACCTTTGTGAATGGTTGTCTATGTCCTTGAGTTCTTCTTTCATTTTTCTTAGCTTTGTATCTGTAGATAACTATTTTTTTACCTTTTCCATTAGCTAATACTTTTCCCTCAACTTTTACACCTTTAACATAAGGAGCTCCAACTTCTACTTTTTTGTCATCAGATACTAAAACAACTTTATCAAAAGAAACTTTCTTTCCTTCTTCAGCATCTAATTTTTCGAAGAATACAACATCACCTTCTGCTACTTTGTATTGCTTTCCACAACTTTCAATTATTGCGTACATTAATTGTACACCTCCCTTTATATGTATACTCGCTAAGCATAAAATACAAGGCATCTAGCTTATTTTTTATAATCTAGCATTTAGTGGCCCGACTCAGGCGGCTTACAGGCTATAATTTTATCACATAAATTTATTATTGTCAATGTTTATAGTTTTTTTCTTGTCATTTCTAATAAATCTAACTTTGTAAAGCCCATTATTTGAGTTTTACTTCTATCTTTTTTCAACTCTTTTTCTAATAAATTCATTATATTTTTTCTGTCCTGCTCTTCTTCCATATCGATGTAATCTATTACGATTATTCCGCTTATGTTTCTAAGCCTTAATTGTTTTGCTATTTCCACTGTTGCTTCTTGATTAACCTTATATATTGTATTTTCCTTGCTTGAATTTTTCTTTCCTGTGAATTTTCCAGAATTTATGTCTATGGCTGTTAGTGCTTCTGTTTTATCTATTGTTATAAATCCTCCACATTTTAGCCATATTTTTCTCTCTTTCATTTCTTCTATTTGCCCAGCTATATCATGCATTTGGGTTAAATCCTCATTCTCATTTAAAACAACTTCAACATTTTCTTTTCCAATTTTCTTTAAATATTCTAATACTGTTTCATAAGTATTTTTTGAGTTAACAATTACTCTATTTACATCAGTTTCTAATACACTTACTAAAAACTTTGATATTACATCATAATTTTGGAAAATTAGTTGTGGTCTTTTATCTTTCAGATTTTCATCATATGTTGCCTTTATCTTTTTCCATATTTCTATTAAATCAGCAACATCTTTTTCTATTTCAGCTTTTCCCTTGTCTTCGGCTGATGTTCTTAAAATTAATCCGTATTTACTGTTTTCATTTAATTCACTTAATATTTCAGAAGCTAGCTTTTTTAGTCTTGCTCTTTCTTCTTTGTTTTCAATCTTTTGGGAAACTGTTATAAAATCTACATTTATCATTAATACAGATAATCTTCCGGTTATGCTAATATGTGTTGATACTCTTGCTCCTTTTAGGTTTTCCTCACTCTTTTTTACTTGTACCAATACTGGCATATTTACTTTTAAATAGTCTTTTATTTTATATTTTTCAAGATTTTCGTCTTTATTGCCTGTCACATTACTTACTTTTGGTATTACATCTTTTATATGTATAAACGCATTTTTATCTTCTCCAATGTCAACAAAAGCTGACTGCATTCCTGGTAAAAGGTCTCTCACAATTCCACAATAAATATTTCCTTCATTAGCTTTAATAGATTCGTCATCATCATATTTCTCAATTAACTTACCATTTTCAACTAATGCTATTAAATTACTACCATCCTCATTTTTATTAATTATTATATCTTTCATTTTGTTATATTCCTTCAATTCAATCTATTCATTGCATTATCTATTCCGATTTTCAGAATTTCTTCAACTGCAACTTCTGCTTTCTCCACACCAATTTCTAGTTTCTTATATTCCTCGTCATCAACTCTTCCTATGACATAATCGACTAAATCAGCTATTTTCTCTTGTTTTCCTGTTCCGACCCTAACGCGTGGAAAATCGGTAGTATTTAACTCTTTTACCATAGATTTCATTCCATTGTGTGTCCCTGCTCCACCTTTTTTTCTTATTTTCATAGTTCCAGTTTCTATATCTATATCGTCAAATATTGTTATTATATCTTTTGCTTCTATCTTGTAAAATTTAGCAAACTTTTCCACACATTCTCCACTTGCGTTCATAAATGTTTGTGGCTTTAATAATATTACTTTTTTTCCTTCAATTACACCTGATCCAAATAGTCCATTAAATTTTTCTTTTTTTACTTCTATTTCGTATTTTGCAGATAATTTATTTATTACATCAAATCCCATGTTGTGTCTTGTTTTAGAATACTCTGGCTCTGGATTTCCAAGCCCCACTATCAAATACATAGTTTTCCCTCTTCTTAAAAAAATTTCACTTGATAGTATAGCATAAATTTTGACACATTGCAAAAAATATTATATAATTCCAATAGATTATTTTTATGGAGTAAATTATGGAAAATTCAAATTTTAAATCTGGCTTTGTTTCTATGTTAGGCAGAACAAATGTTGGAAAATCTAGTATTATAAATGCCTTAGTCGGCGAAAAGGTTGCAGCGGTTGCAAACAAAACTCAGACTACAAGAACTGCAATTAGGGCAATTGTAAATCGTCCTAATTCACAAATTATTTTTGTAGACACACCCGGAATACATAAACCAAAATCTAAGCTGGGAAACGTAATGGTGGAAACTGCTTTCGGAGCCTCGTTGGATGTTGATATAATTGTTTTTGTTATTGATGCAACTTCTGAGGAAATTGGCAGAGGTGACCGAATTATATTAGACAAGATAATAGAATCTAAGAAAAAATGTATTCTTGTAATTAACAAAATTGATTTAGTTGATAAAGCTCAAATTGCCAAATTAATCGAGCTATATTCTAACGAATATAATTTTCAAGCTGTTATTCCTATTTCTGTTACTAAAAATAAAAACTTAGATGTTTTGTTAGATGAAATTGAAGCTCACCTAAAACCAGGTCCTGCATATTATGATACTGAGGAATATACAGACCAAACCTTGAGACAACTTGCAGAAGAGACCATAAGAGAAAAAGCTTTGAAACTTTTGAATGATGAAGTTCCTCATGGAATTTACGTTGAAACAGATAAAATGAAATTTAGGAAAACTAAGACTGGCGAAGGAATTTATGACGTTTCTGCAACTATATATTGTTTAAGAAATTCACATAAAGGAATCATCATCGGAAAAAACGGACAAATGCTTAAAAAGATTGGAACATATGCAAGAGAAGACTTAGAAAAAATGCTGGATACTAAAATAAACTTGCAGTTGTGGGTTAAAGTTAGAGAAGATTGGCTAAATGACACAGCACTTATTAAGAAATTTAAATTACAATAATTTTTAGTATAAAAAACTAAAATTAGCAAAAGATAAAATTAGCTAGTATATTTGTTATACATTAGGAGGAGTCATATGATAAAAAAATTAGCATGGAATACTTTTAAAAACACTGGTAATATCAATACTTTTTTGGAGTTAATGGAAGTAGAAAATGTTGAAAGAGATTTACAAAAAAACGCACTTAATAATCAAATAAATTACGAGAAGGATATTTATGGGAATAATAAAGACAAAGGGAATAATTCTTTTAGAAAGTAACATGGGAGATTTTGATAAAATGGTATCAATTTTAACTCCTGATATTGGTAAAATTGGTTGTGCTGCAAAGGGGGCTAGAAAACCTAAGAGTCCTCTTATGGCTGGCACCCAATTTTTAAGTTTTAGTGACTTAGTTGTATATAGTAGTGTAAATTCTTATAATCTTAACTCATGCGAGCCTATCGAAGTTTTTTACAATATTCGTAAAGACTTGGACAAACTAATATATGCTTCTTTTATTTCAAGGCTTGTATATGATGTTACTGACGAAAACCAATACACGTATAAGATACTTCAATTGTTATTAAATACATTATATATAATCTCAGAAACAGACGTTGACAAAGATTTTATACTGTCTGTTTTCGAATTGCGTCTTATGGTATTACTAGGTTATTCTCCAAGACTCGGAAAATGTGTAAGCTGTGGCTCTCCAGAAAATATCTGCTATTTTAGCATAGCTCACAGTGGCTTTTTATGTAACAACTGTGGAAGAGTGGATAAATCTGCAATTCAAATTACTAAAGATACTTTCGATGCTCTAAAATATATATGTACAGCACCTGCGAAAAAAATATATTCATTCAATGTATCTGATGAATCAAAAAAAGAACTGCAAATAATTAGCAGTTTGTATTTAAATAAGAATTTAGATAAAGACTATAAATTTGAAAAGCTATTCTAAAAAAATAATCCGTATTATTTAATAACACGAATTATTTTTTCTTTAATCAACATCCTCTGTTACGGTTTCCTCTGCCCCTTCTATTGTTACTTTTGCATTTATTGGGCATATTTGAACATATGTATTTCCGTCATTTACTTTTATTTCGTTTCCATCTAGGTCTTTATACACAGTTTGTGCACTTCTTGAAGTCTTTTCACAGGTAATTTTTATTGCCTTACCATTTGTAATATAGTATCCATTTAATGTTCCAATATTTGATAATGTTTGTCTGTCTTTGTTTTCTCCATCATTCAATACTGAATTTTTTGCAAATGTTATTATTATATTTTTTGTTGTTATATTTTCTCCTGTACTCCAATCAGTTTCTTTTACGCCTTTTGAGTATCTTTGATATCTCTTTGTTGTAGCATCATATGTATATTCTACATCGTTTGAATAAGAATATGGAATAGTTATTTTTTCTGCACTCTGACCATCTGTTAGTTCAACTTCATCTGTTACATATTTTAATACACTTTCTTTTGTAGATGTTGTTTTGTAACCTTTACGTTCTGCTATTGATAAAATTTTTGCTGTGCTTGTTGCTACATTATGTGGTGCTCTCTTATCTTTTACTCTCCAGAAAGAACTCTCGCTTTCTGAAATTCCGTTTATGTTATTGACCCCCAAATTAGAAATGTCATATTGTGCTTGTGGGCTCCAACCGTAATGAACATATATTGCATCATTTTCTAGGGCATAATCTAAGAAATAATGTCTTGAACTTCTTACAGGTCCAATCTTTTCTAGGTTTTGTCCTTTAAATAATGCCATTAGTCTACTTTCTCCACCTTCAACAATAATTTCATAAACCATATATGCATTATTTAGTCCGCCCTGTGGTAATGCTGCTTTATGATTATCTATCATAACTGCTATTGGCCTCTCATCACCCTTAAAAGTTTGAACTGTTTTTATTTCAACTTCTAATGGTGGTTCTTCAACTGTATTCTGTGGTTCTTCATCGTTACTTGCTACATTTTGAGATTTATCTCTATAAAATTTATAGGCAATTATTCCTCCGCATAATATAACGATTATTATTAAAATTACTACAAGTATTCTAGTTTTATTATTCATACTTTATACTCCTTGTTTGCTATATTTATAAAATTCGAACATTAAGCTCTTTCTTTTTTATTGAATTTTAAATATTGTTAATCCATAAATTAACAGTACTATTAAAACTCCCATACATGCTCCAAAAACGATTTCCGCTTTGGTTCTAGCATTACTTCCAACTCTATTTTCAACAACTAATATTGATAAAATTAATGCAAGTGTAAATGTTACTATATCTTTGCTGTTTAGCCAAATTGCTGTTAGTGCTGCAAATGCTATTGCAGATTGACCACTTGGAACAAATCCCTCTTTTACAAGTTCTCCCCTCTCAGTTTTCTTTGAGCAACCTGCTTTCATAGAGATTACTGCTATTACAACCAACATAATTGCAACAAAAGCAAGATGCATTGGTGACTTTACCATATTATTAAATATGCTATCACTAATAGCCTTTAAATTTTCTTCTTTAAAAAATATAAAATATCCAACCACTAAAGCATTGCATGCTGCCAACACAACCGCTCCGGCTGCAACATCTTTTGAAATTTTTGCCTTTGGATGATAAACATCTACAAACAAATCAACCACAGTTTCTATCGCAGTGTTTATCAATTCTGCAAATATAACCAAAAAAACTGCAAATAGCAAACATAAAAATTCTGCCGTATTTAGTCCATAAAATAAAGATAACACCATTACTATAACGGCTAGCACAAGCTGAATTCTAATATTTCGTTGAGTTGTCGCCGAGTAAATTATTCCGTTTGTTGCATTTCCCCAGGCTTCAAAAAAGTTGTCGTTTTTCATTTTATGATCGTCTTTTTTCATACTACTTCCCTACTATCTTGTTATATTTAATTTATTTAAAACATACTCTTCTTTTGGTCTCATTATTGCTTTATCTTCTTCTTTTATATGATCATATCCCATTACATGATAAAATCCATGTACTACCATATAGGCAAGCTCTCTTTCTACACTATGGCCATACTCATCTGCCTGCTCTATAACTCTTGGAATAGAAATCATTATATCCCCTAAAACATCTTCAACAATTTCTTTTTTTGTTTGGCTTTCTTCTACTAATTTATCAAGTTCCTCTTTTTGAAACATTGGAAAAGATAGCACATCTGTCTCTTTGTCAATTTCTCTATAATGCTTATTTGTTGCTCTTATTGTTTCTGGATTTGTTAATATAACATTTAAATATAGATTTGTATTCATAAGCTTTTCTGTTTCAAAACAAGTTTGAACAACCTTTTGAATTATTTTTTTGTATTCATCATTTTCTTCTATTTCAAAGAAATCTATTTGCACAATTTCCAAAATATTACCTCTTTTACTTTATATTACTACTTTATCTAAAACTTTTTCTGTTTCAGCTTCTACTTTTTTGTAGCATCCTTCCGATGTACAGCTGTTTTTCAATTCTTTCATTGCACCTAGTGCAACTAGTTTTCTCTTGTAAAATTTAATTATTCTAAAATATCTATTATAATTTTTGTACACTTCTTTTAGTTCTCTTTTTAAGAATAATATTTCTTTATTCTTTGAATATTCCATGTAACTCTTTTCTTTTAGTTCATTAACTTTCTTATATTCAGCATAAAACTTTTTGTATTCTTCCCTATCAGAAGGTTTGTCCCAATAAATTTTTGTAGATAAAAGCCTTAAATTGTAATCATCTATAATGTTGATTAACAATCCATAAGCTTTTTCTTGCTTTCTAATAACTTTTGTATCCATTATTAAAGTTCTTGCATCTACTAAAAGTTTTTCATAACATTGTTCTGCAATTACAAGTGGCAAACTATGTGTAAATAATTTTCTGCTTATTCCAAGTAATATCATATTTTTTTCAATTACATCATTTTGATCAAGTTTGCCAACTGTAAATCTTTCGAAGTTTTCATAGTCTGATAATATTTCTTTATAAATTTTATTATCAGGTTCTTCTTTCATTTTTATTGGTAAAATATCTGTTATATATTCTTCAACTGTTCCAAAGATTTTATTATAAATTTCATCTTTTTCTCTTGGTTGTAAATCATCAGATAATTTTATTGAATAATTTTTCAATAATTTTTTATATAAAGCTTCCATTCTACTAGCATAAAAATGCTCATATCTATCTGTAAGTTTTTCTTTATTTAATTCTTTTACTGTGTCATAATCCAACTGTATTAAGAATATTTGCTTTCTATATTTATACTCCAAATATTCAGTATCTTTTAAGTGGATTACCATGTAATACTTAGACAATGCTTCTCTTTCGAAACCTGTTGCTGTATCATTTTTTACTTTTTTGTAAACATTATCCATCATGTGTTTATCTATTGCTTCAAGATAAAGAGAAAACATATCCTCATATTTTTTCTCTACTTCATCCTTTTTGTCTGCTTCTACATTTTCACTATTTGTGTAATTTTCATAAGCTTTTAAAACATTGTTCCTCTTTATAGAAATTAACATTCCATTAATTCCTATCTTTGTTGGTATTAATAGTTTTGTGATAGTATTTGTTAATTTAGTAAAAAACTTTTTATCTGAGTAAACTCTAAGACTTTTTTCTTCCATATCTCTCATCCTTTCAAAATACTATTTTTTCTTTAGTCCCAATATTTTCTAATACCTCATAGGTAACCTCTGCCTCTACATAATCATTATTTACATTGGTATTTACATACTTTTGTAATACCTCCGGATTATCCTGCAGTTTTTCTTCTATTTTTTTGCATGCTTTTTGCACACTTAATTGCTTTGCTTCCTCAGTTCCGTAGGTAATTTGCTTTTCTACTATTTCTGAATTTGTAATTTTTACAAGTTCTATTGGCAAATAAAAATTAGAAAATATTTTTACCGAATTGCACGTTTCTATTGTATCATATTTTTCAAATTTTGGAAGGGTTTTGAACAAATTTATTGTAAAATTATTTATTTTTATTTTATATTTTTCTTCTGTGTTTCCTGTTTTCTCTTCAATCACCTGATTTAGAGCCACTTTTTCCTTTTCTGTGTACCAAACTTTCGCCTTTACTTCCCCCTCCGCATGTACATACCTAGTACCAGTATACTTGCCGTCTATCCAACCTGCAATAAGAATGTCTCCTTTAGTTACAACATCATCTTGTTTTACTACGGGGATACCGTTTTGTGCACTTATCTTTACTATCTGTGCATCTTTTGTTGCAATAATGTTACAATAATCTTCTTCGTTTATTATTTCAGGTTTAGCTTCTGCTTCCACTATCTTTACAATAGCATTTGTGCCTTCAATACTTATTCCAATCCAAGCGATATCAGCTCTTTCCAGCCTTATCTCATTTATTATCTCTTGCGAATTTACTCTACTCTTTAAAGTTCCTACTTTTAATCCTTTTTGTTCAAGCATAGAAACAATTTCACTTTGATTAATTTTGTTATTTCCTTCTACTCTTATATTCCATACAAATTTAGAAGTAACAATTAGCAATATTGCAATTAAAATAACGAAAAATGCAAATATTTTTCTTTTTCTATACCTATTTAATATGAAAGGTAATCCTTTTTTCTCCTTAATTTGTATCTTACATTTGCATTCTCTAGCAATTCTGCACAGTCTTTTAAAATCTTTTATGCCAGTATTTATATATACAATAGTGCTCTTCTCTCTTTTTACATTCCAGAAAAATATATTTTCATTTATACATTTATTTATAAACTTTTCAACAAAATATCCTTCAATCTTTATATTAATATACCCAAGAATATATTTTATTAAAATTCTAAAAAACATATTTTTCTCCTAACTCAATCTTCTATTTTTTCGAAATCAATAGTCTCTATGTCACCTGTTACCATTATATCGTCACTCGTCATTTCACTTAATTTTAAATTAAACCCATTTATATTTATAATTCCGATATAAGTTTTTATTCTTATGTATATATCTTGATATTCTAGAATGACCTTATAATTTTCTATAAGCATCTTCTTAAATCCTGCTATAGTAAGCTTTGGCTCATTTGTACATATTTCTTTCGGCACTTCTAAAATTCTATTTAGTGTGCTCTCTTTTTTACGCTTTCGTAACATAATCTCACCTCTGTAATATATTCTATCTTTCGAAATTGTCTATATTTCTAAATTCATACCCTCTATTTTTTATCTCTTTTATTACATCATCTAATATATTGCTATTATCTTTTGAAGTTGCATGTAATAACATTACTTCTCCATTGTGAACATTATCTAAAATTTTCTTCTTTCCATACTCTTCTCTTCCCTGTTTCTTTTCATCCCAATCATCATATCCAAAAGACCACATTACAGTCGTGTACCCCAGCGTATTTGTATAAGCAACTGTTCTCTCACTATACTCTCCCTTTGGTGGTCTCATGTACTTCATTTCGTATCCGAATTTTTCATAAATTGCCGAATGTAAGTCCATCATTTCTTTCTTAATAGTATCTAAACTACAATCTGGCATTGATTTATGATTAACAGTGTGATTTCCAACTATATGTCCTTCATTAATCATTCTCTTAACCAATTCAGGTTGTGTATTTACATAGTGTGCAGTTATAAAAAATGTAGCTTTTACATCATTTTGCTTCAATACCTCTAATATTTTTTCTGTATAACCAGCCTCATATCCCATGTCAAAGGTTAAATATACATACTTTTTCTCTTTGTTTCCCATATAAATCCCGTTGTATTTATCTAAAATCTCCATGTTCTTCTTTCCAACATCGGGTTGTTCAGAGTTGTTGTTTCTCTTTATTCCCCAGCCAATTTTATTGTTTGGCAACTTTTCAATTTGTGTTAATTCTCCACTCGTATGTACAGCAATATTATTTTCTTTATTCATTTGTCTAGCAAAACAAATTCCACCTATCATAAAAACCATAAAAATAGCAATAATTGCAATCTTCTTGCCCTTGATTACTCTCATAAGCACTCTCCTTTTTTTCGATACTATTTAATTCTATGATAAAAACTTATTAATATAACAAATTTATAGACAAAAAAATAACGATACACTTGCCTAACATAAGCATTGCATCGTTTTTTATAACTCTCTTCAATCTCTAATTTAAAATATTTCAATTGTTACCCATATACTCAAATTAGAAATTTTTATTCATTTTTCACATAATTCAAATAATTTTCATTTACCTCTTGCATTTTGCATTAGGTACAATTTTCTTTCGTTTTTACATTGTAGCAGATGAAACATGGAATACCTCTCCATTCTTTCCTACCTCATTTAAGGTTCTCTTTAATATTTTATGGTCATCATCTAAAAGTATAACATAATCATATTCATTCAATTTTTCCTTCATTTTAATACTCTTTATAAATTCTCTATTTTCTGCATTATAATCTCCATTTTCTTTATTTAACAAGATATAGTTTTCTTCCCTAATAAATGGAGCATATTTCTTAAGCCATTGCTTCTTTTCCTCTACTATTATAAAGCTTCTTGCAAGAGACAAGATATATACATCTAAATTATCAATCTCATTTATTTTTTCTAAATTTTTTAGAATTACTTCCAATGGTTCTGCATTTAAAAATACTTCCTTTGTTTCATTTGTTACAAAATTTTCTGTGAAAACTCTGTATTCCACAATTGTGCCATCCATGTCAACAAATAATGCTACTTTTTTATGGTTTCTGCAAATTTCACTTATCCTATTATAAAACTTCATATATTTTCTCCTATCTAAATTTACTATTATACTTAATATTCTACAATATTTTATTCTAAGGTGCAACTATTTTGCAACTTTCGACATTTTTATTTTATTTTTTTAATTAAAATATTGACAATATGTAAAATTTGGAATATATTAGTAATTAATTTGGAAAAAATTGGGTAGTTTCTATTTTTTTCAATATAATCCCCGATTTATTTTATATTTAAAGGAGATGAGCTCATGATAAAATTTGCGCTATGTGACGACAATGTTCAAGTATTGTCAAAATTGAAGGAAATGTTGGAAAAAATTTTTCTAAAGTATGACTACCGGAGCCACAATAGTGTTTACTGCATCTAACTCCGAAGATTTATTGAATTACTTAAATACTAATACCGTTGATGTTCTATTTCTGGATATAGACCTCAATTCAACATTAAATGGCATTGAACTGGCTAAGCAAATTAGAAAAACAAATAAATTTATATATATAATTTTTATTACTGCACATTTTGAATATATTGTTTCGGCTTATGAATGCAAGACGTTTGATTTTATTCATAAGCCATTTAATATTTCTGCTTTAGAAAAAACTATAAATCGTCTATCAGAGGACATACGAAATAACTCAACTAAATTTTTAAATTTGAACAACAATAAACAATTAGTAAATCAAACTCTTGTAAACTTTATTGAGAAATCAGGTGCCAAAACGGTATTTAATTTAACTACCGGCATAGTAGAGACATATGGCTCCTTCAATAAAATTTCTCTGAGTCTCCCAAAAAATTTTGTTAGATGCCACAAGTCTTTTATTGTTAACATTAATAACATTCGTAATATAGATTTTAAGACAGACACTATATTCTTTAAGACTCCACCAAACTCTTTTTGTTTCATTGGCGGAAAATACAGAAAAAATTTTATGGAGGTTATAAATAACTATGGAAATTTTAAGTAAACTATGGGTAGCAATGACTACCGAAAATGAAACTATTGTAGATATCATGTCAATTTTTCTATTACTTATAGAAATGCCATTGACACTGGAATTTTTTCTAGCTGTTTTGAGAATACCTGCCACCTTAAAACAAAAGCGTATTTACATGGTCATAACTGTACCAATTGGATTATTATGCATATTTTTAATTCCAAAGCCATACAGCAACATTATTACTATGATAATTACTCCATTTATAATAATGAGAGTCTTTAAAACCAGCTTATTTAAAGCATTATTTGCCGAATTTTTACCTATAATTTGTATTACTTTTTTAGAATTAATTTTAACAAGACTATTCCTAATTCTATTTAAAATTGATTATAGCGGATGCGCAAACATTCCAATATATAGGCTGTCAATTCTTACATGCATTTATTTAGTACTATTTCTTTTTTATAAATTATTTAAAAAGGAAGGCATTCATATAAACTTTTTTGATACAATAAATAGGCGTAATAAGTTCATTTTAATATTTAATGTGATTATCGCTATGGTTGTATTATTTTCTCAAATATATTTAATTGTATTTTATAATGATAGACTTCCAAACTTTATAATTTATATCAATATAATAGCATTGATTGCTTATTTTGTAATAAGTATTTATAGTATGATTAAAACAATGAGTCTTCAAAAGACACAAGAAGATTTAGAACAAGAAAAACAATATAATAAAACATTACAAATTTTACATGATAATATTAGAGCATTTAAGCATGATTTTGCAAATATTATTTCCGGCATTGGTGGCTATGTTGAAACCAATGATATGGAAGGTTTAAAAAAATATTACAAACAACTATTACAGGATTGTAATCAAGTAAGTAATTTGGGATCTCTAAACCCTGATAGTATCAATAGTCCAGCAGTTTATTCTGTTTTAGCTAACAAATATTATAAAGCAGATAATTTAGGAATTAAAATATCATTAGAAAGTTTCATTGATTTTAATAATTTGTATATGGGAATTTACGAATTTACAAGAATTCTTGGCATTCTTATGGACAATGCAATTGAAGCAACTTCTGAATGTGATAATAAATATATTCATGTTGAAATTAGAAATGACTTCAACCGTAATAGACAATTATTGGTTATTGAGAATACTTACAATGATAAAGATATAAATATAGATAAAATTTACGAGAAAGGCTATTCTACTAAACCTCATAATACCGGTCTTGGTTTATGGGAAGTAGAAAACATTCTAAAAAAGCATAAAAATATAACTAGATTCACAACTAAAGACAATAAATTATTTAAACAGCAAATAGAAATTTATAAAAGCTAATTCTTTTCCACGGTTTTACCGTGGTCTTTGTTTTCTATCCTCAAAAAGAATGGCTATATTTCTATAACCATTCTCATTTTATTTTAATTGTTGTAAGAGTTGTATTTAACTAGTCTTTTTTTATTAAGCTAGCTGGCATTTTTGGTTGATGTAAAGCTCCCCAAAAGATACAAGCTGTGTTTGTAGATTTTGCATATTTTTCTGCGATTTTTGCTAATAATTTTAACATAATTATTTACCCCCTTGGAAATTTAAATTTATTTATAATAAGCATCGCCGGCTTGACGCTTTATTATCTAACTTTAAGTTCTTTCAAATAATTTTCATACCCATATTCGTTTTTTGTTATTTTATACGCTACTCTAGATATACAAATAGATTCTATTATTACATTTAATAACAAAATGTTTGATAATGTATTGTCTTTAATTACTATTGAAACAATTAATGATACTGTTGCAAATATGTAAGATAAATCTTTTTTTGTTTTTCTTTCTTTTTTTGTTAGTATTGGTAAATTTACTGTATCTGCTGGTGCATATAAACTTACCATTATCATTGAAAATACAAAAGCTATTAAAATTACTATGTATTTTGTATATATTTGTGTCCATGTTATGTATTTACTTATTAAAACATTTCCATAATAGATTGTAAGTGTTCCAATTGTACATCCTATGTTCGTTTTTAGGTGAAAACCACCAGCAACAATCTTGTATGGTAACATTGTAAAGTATGCAAATATTACAAGCCATCCTATTTTCAAAACTATTGCAATAATAAAGAGTAGTAGTATTTTGGGAACCTCACCTATTATTAGTTCTAGCCCATACTTAATTACTTCTGCTTCTTCATCATCTATATCAGGCATTTCTTGTCGTATTTTATTTGTTAGTGATTCGCAAATTTGATTTATCATTTTGCTCACCTCTCTTTAACTGAACTCATCATATACCATAATTCGATTATTTTTTCATATTAACAGTAAAATGTATATTTTTATTCATAAAATAGTAAATTTTAGGCAAAAAAAATAATTTCATGACGAAAAGCGGTATTTTCATGAAACTATTTTCTTGTTTATTATTCAATTACTATATCTTCTAATATTTTCCAGCTTTTTTCTTTTTCTGGTACTGCCATAAAAACCATTTCTTCTTTACTTATTGGATGCTGTATTGTTAATTTATATGCCCATAGGCAAATTTGCTTTCCATGCCCTCTACCACCATATTTTTGGTCGCCATATATACTATGTTGTCTGCTAGAAAGTTGAACTCTTATTTGATGATGCCTACCCGTATGCAAATCTATTTTTAGCACTGATAAATTCAATTCTTTATCATATTTAAGTACTTCATAGTCTAACTCTGCATATTTAGAGTTCTTTGTTCCTTCTTTTACAACTTTACTCATATTTGTCTTTTCATTTTTTAATAAATAATCCTGTAAATTTCCTTTATTCTTCTCAAATTTTCCATTTACTATTACTAGATAATTTTTTTTAAATACTTTTTCTCTTACCTGCTCACTCAGTCTTGCTGCTGCCTTTGAAGTCTTAGCAAATACCATTACACCACCAACTGGTCTATCAAGTCTGTGTACAAGCCCCAAATAAACATTTCCTGGCTTATTATATTTTTCTTTTATGTATTGTTTTACTATTGCAAGCATGTCTATATCTCCAGTTTTATCTCCTTGTGAAGGAATATTTACAGGTTTCTCTACTACAATTATATGATTATCTTCATATAGTATTTTTAGGTTAATCTCAGCATTACCAATTTTTATTAAATATATTTGATTTTCCATTTTATTTTTTCACCCATTTTGAATATATTCCACATGGTAATATAAAGTCAGAATCAGTCATTGGAAGTCCAACTTCACCATTTTCAAATATGCCATCATCTGCTCTTTTACCATATTTTTTTCTCATATTCATTTTCAATAAATTTTCTAATACCATACTAGATGTTCCTGTTGTGTATGAATTTATTAAGAAGAATAATGGATTATCTGATAATACTTGCATGCAAATTTCTATGAGCATTGGTAGATTTTCTTCAAACTTCCAAACCTCTCCATTTGCGCCTCTTCCATAAGAAGGTGGATCCATAATTATTGCATCATACTTGTTTCCTCTACGAATCTCCCTTTGAACAAATTTTACAACATCATCCACAATATATCTTACTGGTCTTTCTTGCAATCTTGATGATACAACATTTTCTTTTGCCCACGCAACCATTCCCTTAGAACTATCTACATGGCACACAGATGCACCAGCATAAAGACAAGCAACAGTTGCTCCTCCTGTGTATGCAAATAAGTTCAAAACTTTAATTTCTCTATTTGTAGTTTTTATTTCATTCTGAATTTTATCCATCATCCAATCCCAGTTAACTGCTTGTTCTGGGAAAATGCCAGTATGTTTAAATCCCATTGGCTTAATATTAAAAGTTAAATTTTTATACTTAATTTGCCAGCTATCTGGTAGCCTTTTCTTATAATCCCAATGTCCACCACCAGTACTACTTCTATTATAACGCGCATTAGTCTGCTTCCATTTTTCTGGATATTGCTTATCATTCCAAATTATTTGCGGATCTGGTCTAACAAGATAGATATTATTCCATCTTTCAAGCTTTTCACCATTAGCCATATCCAAAATTTCATAATCTTTCCAATTATTTGCTACTTTCATTAAATTCATCCTTTTCTAATATGTTATATTTACAATTGATTTTTTATATTGCAAGTTCAATAACTAAAATGTATATAGATAGTTAATAAACCTGTACTAATAACATTTGCATCGTCTCCTTTCGTCAAGGAGCAACACATCACACTCTGTTTTACTTATATCATATAAAATTATACTAACTTTTGATAGATAAATCAAGCAAACATTAGAAATTTCAAGAAAATCTCGCATTTTTATTTACAATCTTTGCAATAACTCCATAAAACTATATACCAACACACAGTCTAACATCATTAAAATAATACATATTATGCTTATTGATGTTATGAATTTGTGTTCATACATAAATTTTACTACTTTATTTTTATTATTAATTCCCACTTTACAAATTTTCTCTTTATTTATTGTTGCTTTACTTATTTTTTTAACAATTTTCTTGACTTTGTCATATTTATTTTCCCTTATTCCCTCTACTTTTAAATTTTCATGCTTGTCCTCTCCATTAAAAAATTTTACTCCTAAAACAATATCTTTAGAATACTCCATAAATCCCCCTTTTCAGGCAATCTTTTCAGGAAAAAGTTTGCCATTTTATATTCTTATTATAAAATATATTCAGCTTGTCCGAGATTTATGACAAAAAAATTTCGCCCAAAAAGGGGCGTCCCTAATAGGCGAATTTTAATGTATAAGTGCATTTTTTATCTCTACTGCTAACTCTTCATTTATTCCTTTTACTTCTGCTATTTCTTCTACACTTGCATTTGATATGTTTTCTACTGTTCCGAATTTTTTTAATAGTTCTACTTTTTTTACAGTGCCTATTCCTTTTATATTATCTAGTGCAGACCTGGTTACTTCTTCGTTTCTTAGCTTTTTGTGGTATCCTATTGCTGTGTCGTGTACTGCGTCTTGAAACATTGTTATCGTATTTAAAAGTGTTTGTGAAATTTCTAACTCTTCTCTTTTGTCATTCATTAATGCACGAGTTTGGTGCTTATCGTTTTTTACCATTCCAAATACAGTAATATTTACTCTATCTTTTTCTGTTAATTCTATGTTTTTTTCTTTTGCCTTTTGTTCTATTTCTTTGTTTACATTTCTTATTGCCTGCTGAATTGCATGTATTTGCGTTATGCCTCCATCTGCAAATATTACATCTGGTAGTTCTCCGAATCCGTTTAGTTTGTCTTCATTTAGAATTGGCACAGAATGTCTTAAACGTCTTGTTACTACTTCTTCCATACATGCTGGATCATCTTGTCCAACAACTTCTTTTATTTTGAATCTTCTTGCCATTTCTTTCTTAATTATTCCATCCTGCATTACGCACATACCGGCAACCATATTGGTTCCAGATAAGTTTGATATATCGTAACATTCTATTTTTCTTGGCAATTTTTCTAAGTTTAATACATGTTTTAATTCTGCTAAAATATTGTATTTGTCCTTTTCCTTGTTCTGTAAAGTGATTAAGGCATTGTTCTCTGCCATTTCTACAAATTTCAACTTCTCGCCTTTTTGCGGTGTCTTTATTTCTACTTTTCTTCCTGCAGATTCTGTTAATAGCATTTCGATTGCATTCTTATCTTCAATCTCCTCTTTTATCATTATTTTATTTGGTAGAATTGTTCTTCCCATATAATATTGTTTAATAAAACTTGAAATTATTTCACTATCTTCCTCATCTTCTAAGCCCTTGAATATGTAGTGGTCTCTGCCAATCATCTTACTATTCCTAACATAGAACATCTCAATACAAACTTCTTCGTCTTTTCTTGCTAAACCAATTACATCTATATCATTTTCAGAAATATTTGAAACCTTTTGTCTTTGTGAAATTCTATCTATCGCAAATATTTTATCTCTTATTTCCTGAGCTTTTTCATATTCCATTTTCTTAGAAGCCTCTAGCATTTCTTTTTCTAGCTCTTTCTTTAAATTATCGGTCTTTCCTTCTAAAATAGAAATAATTTCATCAATTTGCTTTCTGTAATCTTCCTTACTAATATATCCCATGCAAGGAGCCATGCACTTCTTTATGTGATAATTCAAACATGGTCTATCCTTATATTTAAAGCTTCTACACTGTCTAATCTTATATCTAGACTTGATAAACTCAATCATTTCCTTGGCACTTCCAGCATTCGCATAAGGTCCAAAATACTTCGCACCATCATTCAAAATTCTTCTTGTAATATACAAATCTGGATAATCTGCCTTCACATTAATTTTAATATATGGATATGTTTTATCATCTTTTAAAAGCACATTGAATTTAGGCATGTTCTTCTTAATTAGATTACACTCCAAAATAAGAGCCTCTGCCTCATTATCGCACACTATATACTCAAAATGGTCGACTAATGCAACCATATTTTGAATTCTTTTTGTTTTCTTATTCTTTCTAAAATATTGCCTAACCCTGTTTCTTAAAACAACAGCCTTACCAACATAAATAATTTTGTCATTTTTGTCGTGCATTATATAAACCCCTGGCTTTTTAGGCAGTTTTTTTAGTTCTGCTTCTATATCAAACATAATTTTTTACCTCGTAATATATTTTAGCACAAAAATAAGAGATTTTCAAAATTTATTGACAATCTCAGTGCAAATGTAATATAATAAACATAGGAAATAAAGAAGCCACAGAAATGTGTGCTACCTATTAATATTTGGTTAACACCACATAGCTAGGCAAAGCGTAATGTGGTGCTTTTATTATTTGCTCAAAATTACTACCAATGCAATAATTAAGGCAAATGCTATAATGGTCATTCCTACTAAACCGTAGAAAAGTAAGTATATAATAAATATAGCTTGTTCCAACATATAGCACCACCTCCAATCTCACAGCATAAACTGTGTATGTAAAGTGGTAGCACCCACACTGTGCTTATTCTCATTTCCTATATTAACAGTATAATATAATTTTACTGCTTTGTCTATAAATTTTTATCTAAAATTTTAATTTTAATCTTGATACATTTTTCCTTTTAGTGTAATATTATATCCATATAAGCATAAAATAAAATTTTTATTAAGAAAGGAGTTCATTTTTAGCGCCAGGACAGCGTTTGTGCTGTTGACGAGGTTAGAGTTTATCGAAATATTCGGCGGATGCTCTAGGGCTTTCTACGGTCCTTATAAATTAGCAAAACCTAGCAGTGATGTTAGAACAGAGTTAATTTTGAGTAGTTTAATTATTTTATGCCTTTTATATTATATTTTGAATCAAAGTGTTTTACTTTGGTATTATTAAGTTATGTATTTTATAGGAGGTTTACTATGTGTGGAATAGTAGGTTACATTGGTAACAATAAAGCAAAAGAAATTTTAATAAATGGGCTTAAATGCCTAGAATATAGAGGTTACGATTCTGCTGGAATTGCAACTATTGAAAATAATAAAATAAAAAGCTAAAATATAATAAAACTTATAAAAGGAGGATGGTAAAATGGTAAGCAAGAGAATCAGTCGTGATGATTA
>ERZ780151.609-NODE-609-length-34376-cov-5.548848_pt1 | contig 34376 bp, 29 predicted proteins | sample MGYA00510983_ERZ780151 | MGnify/ENA primary metagenome ERZ780151 (study PRJEB29588, sample SAMEA2144623) | human gut metagenome | biome: human gut; feature: human-associated habitat; material: faeces | place: Denmark | collected 2008/2010 ... | reverse complement strand
GACGTCGGTACTTAGCGAGGGTACTTTCCTCGCTTATGTACCGTTACGCTCTGCGACAGAGCGCGAGCGTGTCGCGTTTCTTATACCCTGCCAAGGGCTACGGGATTATTTAATTAACTCTCAATTTATCATACTTTTAGTACACACGGATAATGCCGGAGATTTCCCTCACGACGGACATTCCCTCCATGATACGGATGGCATCATTAAAATGTCTCTCTTTTACGAGATCGGTGATGACCACGATCTCGGCAATGCCATCGTGGCTGCGCTTCTGTACCATCTGGGCGATGCTGACATCGTTGTTTCCAAGGACTCCTGCGATATTTGCCAGAGCTCCGGCACGATTCTCCACCTGTAATCGTAGGAAGAATCGGCTCTTCGTATCCTCTACATCCAGTACAGGAAGCTTCTTATGGCTGTCGCTGCCAATCTTGCCGCAGCTTCCATGGATAATATTACGCATCACATCAATGACATCTCCCAGTACCGCACTGGCGGTAGGCATCTGTCCGGCGCCCCGTCCCATGAACATGGCATCATCACACGCCTGACCATGAACAAATACGGCATTGAAGGAATCTCTGACCGTGGCAAGAGGATGGCTGTCCGGGATCAGTGTGGGATGTACTTTTACTTCTATTCCTTTACCTGTAAGCTTTGTAATACCCAACAGTTTAATCACATAGCCGAATTCTTTTGCATACCGGATATCCTCCGCTGTAATCTTCGTGATGCCTTCCGTATAAACCTGAGGGAACGTCACGCGGGAGCTGAAAGCGATGGATGCCATAATGGCGATCTTGCGTCCCGCATCATAGCCTTCCACGTCCGCTGTGGGATCTGCTTCCGCATAGCCCAGTCTCGTAGCCATATCCAGAGCTTCCTGATAGCCCATACCTTCCTCGGACATTTTGGTCAAAATATAGTTTGTCGTACCGTTGACGATTCCCATGATCTCCGTCAATTGACTTCCCGCCAGACTCTGACGCAAAGGTCGGATAATGGGAATGGCTCCTGCTACAGCTGCCTCGAACTGTAAGTCACATTTATTCTCCGTGGCAACCTCAAACAGCGGATCCCCATACTCCGCCAGCAGATCCTTGTTGGCGGTAACCACCTGCTTTCCGGCCTTCATGGCTTCTTCCACATAAGTTCTGGCCGGTTCTATACCACCCATGACTTCAATAACGATCTGGATTTCGGGGTCTTCCAGAATTTCCTGCCAGCTATCTGTGAACAACTCCTGGGGGATTCCTTCTCTTACCTTTCCGGGATTGCGCACCAGAATCTTTTTAATCTCCAGATGTGCTCCTGTCTTCAGGCAGATATCCTCTTCCTGCATCCCTGCCAGCTTGTACACACCGCTTCCCACGGTTCCTGCTCCCAATAATGCTGCATATATCTTACGGTTCTCGCCCATGATTTCTCCTCTCATTGTGCCGTAACACCTGACGATTTCTTCTGTTTCCAAATATCTTTCTGTATCTTTGCAATTTCCAAAAATAACTATGTCTCATTATAACAAAAAACATTTATAACGCAACAAAAACCGTCCTTATCAGACGGTTTTGTCAATTTTTTATATCGAAACAGCTATTCTTATTCCAATGTGCTTACCCCAGTGCCTTCTCCAATTCCTCAATCACGATCTTCAATGCTTTGATTCTGGCATATTTTTTATCTACGGATTCTAAAATATGCCAGGGCGCATATTCCGTGCTGGTCTTTTGGAGCATTTCGTTCACAGCATCTTCGTACTGGTCCCATTTGTCGCGGTTACGCCAGTCTTCATCTGTGATCTTCCACTGCTTCTCCGGGGTATTCTGCCGCTCTGTGAAACGTTCCAGCTGGGTGTCCTTGTCGATCTGCACCCAGAACTTGATGATCACCGCGCCCCACTGGGACAATTCCTTCTCGAACTCGTTGATCTCGTTATAAGCCCGTTGCCAGTCGTTGGTACTACAGAAGCCTTCCAGCCGTTCTACCATGACGCGACCGTACCAGGTACGGTCAAAAATGGCAATATGTCCGGTCTTAGGAAGTCTCGTCCAGAATCGCCAGAGATAATGTCTCGCTTTCTCGTGTGGTTCCGGACTGGCGATGGGGTGTACCTCGTATCCTCTGGGATCCAGTGCTCCCGCGATCCGCTTGATATTGCCGCCCTTGCCTGCGGCATCCCAGCCTTCGTAGGCGATGACTACCGGAATCTTTTTCCGATACAGGCGGTAATGCAGGGCATTCAGCTTCTTTTGCAGATGACGCAGTTCTTTCTTGTATTCTTCCTCGGAGATTTCCTTGTCCAGTTCCACCTCGGACAGCTTCGGCATCTTCACCAGCGGGAATACATTCTGCAAAATGGGCACAGCAAGGCTCTCATTCTGCATGGCTACATGGATACCGCTGCATAATGTCTCCAGCACTTGCAATTCCGCCCACTTTTTGTCTCCGGAATCTATGATGTACCAAGGAGCTACGGAAGCGTTCGTATCTGTGAGGTATTTGTCGAAGACTTCCTCACATTTGTCATAATGCTTGTTCTGCCACCAGTCGTTCTCGCCCACACGCCATGCGGTGTCCTTGTTGCCTTCCAGCTCCTCCAAACGCTTTTTCTGCTCCTTTTTACCGATCTGGAAAAAAAGTTTCAGCACCAGATAACCGTTGTCCGTCAGCTGTCGTTCGAAACGCTTGATGCTCTCAATGCGCTCCGCATACTGCTTATCCGACAGTTCGCCCCGAAGTCTTCCCTTCGTCACCTCATCCATCCAGCCGGAATCCAGAAACTCGAACTTGCCGGCTTCCGGAATTTTTACAAAGTACCGATACAAGAAGGGCTTCCGCTTCTCTTCCTCTGTCGGTGCGGACATGGAAGCCACCTTGAAGAATCTGGGATCGATATTTTTAATAATTCCGCCGATGGTACTGCCCTTGCCGGCGGCACCCCAGCCTTCGATCAGCACCAGTACCGGGAGCTTATGCTCCTTGATCTGCATCTGGAGTCTTAAAAGCTCCTCCTGCGCTGCATCCAGTCGTTTGTCCAGTTCCTCTTTGTCCGGCTTTGCCGCCGGGATCCACTGTTTCAGCATACTGTAACCACCCTTTCCAGAAATCCTCATTATACAAAACTTACATAAGTCTAGTGTATACCATTTTTGAAAAATATAAAAGCAATTGGGAAATTTATTTACAGATATTATTTTTCCATCCGTTCTCTGATATTATTGTAGATTTCCCGGGTCTGCGCATCATCTGCACCGTTTAGAATAACGGTGCTCCCCTCTACTTCCATGACTACATAAGTATCACAGTCGTTATGAGTATAGCGGATGTAATCTGCGTGGATTTCATCGCGAAAATGTCCCATGGAATATTTCAGGTTGCCAAAACCGTTCGTCCGGATTGTATTCGTATCCCGGAACATATTCTCTTCGTAAGCAATGCTTTCGATAGCGTCATATTTCACTATGTAATCCTGCCAGCCCTCCGCCTGAACAGTAAATTCATTTTCTCCATAACAGATCTCGATTTTTCCCGTATATAACGTCCATACCGTAAATAGCACACACGCGAGCATTATAAAGACATAGACCGCAACCACTTTATGGTTGTAGTGTACTGCCAGCCCTTTTCCGGTGCGCAACTTCTTTCTATAATAGAGATAAGAATACAGGATGCTGCCAAAAGCTGCTGCCGTGATAGCGACAATAAACAAAAATAATGCAGCCATGCTGTCACTGAACAGTCCACAGCTCATACTCAACAGTCCTGCTGCCACCCATATTTTTCCACTGAAGCGGTGCGTGGCATTCCAGTTCTCCTCATCCTGCAATGTCCATACGACGCGGATGCCGATGGTGCGGTTTGGTTTCACCTTGGGCAGATAATTGCCCACAATAACAAATAGCAATCCCATTCCGACATACAAAATTGCCATGAGCAGATTCTCTTTCGTTACACCCATATCGATCCATCTGGCGATGCCGTTATAGAGCAATGTCATTCTCGGCACGATCCACGTAACCATTCTTATGACCTTGTCACTCTGCTGCCTGTTTCTGTTGTCGTAAAAAGTTACTGCCATTGCTACCACATAAGTCACTGCAAAAGTGCCGTTTACCCACAGACTGTTCTCACAGGTATATCCCAATATCATTCCTATGCACATAACAAATGCCGAGCAGATCAGCCTGCCTTTATTTTTCTGTATCATTTCCTTCATTATCCGATGCTCCTTTCAAATCTGTGATCCATAACATGATTTCTTCCAGCACGGAAGCATTCAGTTCATAATAAATAAACTTTCCTTCCCGTTTGTCCCGAATCAGATCTGCCTCCTTTAACACCGACAGATGCCTTGATATGGAAGCCCCCGTCACCGGAAAGTGTTCGCAGATCTCTCCTGCCGACAATCGACCGTTTTTCAGAAGATTTAGTATTTCACGCCTTATAGGATCTGCCAGTGCTTTCAATGTATCCTGTATTCCCAAAAATGAATCACATCCTTTCATCCAAGCGTTTAACATTTAACCTAATTGTTAAATGTATTGTATCATGTGGATTATTTAATGTCAACAGCTTCACAGATCAAGGCAGATACTTATTCCTGCGTATGGATACATCTGTACATAAAAATCCCTCCGTCTTATGACGAAGGGATCTCATTCTTCTCTATACTTCCACACCATCTTCCGGCAGTCCCTTTAAGAACGCTACAGCCACCGGCAATGACAAAACCGCAGATAAAATATCAGACACCGGCTGTGACCACTGGATGCCCCGAATTCCCCAGAACGCCGTCAGGATCAGCAGTGCCGGAATGTAGATGGTGCCACTTCGGAAGGAGGCTAAGATCGTCGCCCTGCCGCCTTTTCCGATGGACTGAAACAGCATGTTGCCGCAGATACATACCGGAATAAACGGAAGCGTCAGGCACTGGATCTGCAACGCATAAAAAGCGATCTCATAAGCGTCCATATCCGTAAGGAATTGCAGCAACAGCTCTCTGCGGAACACATACACCACACCTGCGAACACTGCCATGGTTACCAGGCTGGCACACAATGTGAACCAGAACGCTTTCCTTACACGGGAATACTTCTTTGCCCCATAATTGAAGGAGGATACCGGCTGGAAGCCCTGACCGATACCCAGTGCCACACTGAATACGAAATTGAAAATACGGGATACCACGCTCATAGCTGCAATGGCAATATCCCCGTAGACTGCCGCCTGTGCATTCAGCACCATGGTGGACACGCTGGCCAGTCCCTGTCGCATCATGCTGGGGAAACCTGCTGTAAGAATGTTCTTATGTACGGCAAATTCCCAGGTAAAATATTTCGGTGCCAGGCTGCTCTGGGTCTTTCCACGCAGGAAAAAGAATAACAGGATCCCAAAGGATACGTACTGGGAGATCATAGTGGAAAGTGCCGCTCCCCGGATACCAAGATTTAACCCCCACATAAGAATGGCATCTCCCGCCATATTTAAGATACCGCCGGAGACCAGTCCTACCATCGCCAGATTGGCATAGCCTTCATACCGGAGCACATTGTTCATCACACAGCTGGATGCCATTGCCGGTGCCGACACCAGAATATAGAAAGCATAGATTCTCGCATAGGGAAGGATGGTCTCCGTACTTCCAAGCAATCTGCACAATCCGTTCAGATCCACAATACCGATCACCGCGATCAACACTCCGGCTCCCACCGCCAAATAAAATCCCGTTGCGGAAAAAGCTTTTGCCCGCTCCTTTTCATGAGCTCCTAACAACCGGCTGATATTGCTTCCGGCGCCATGACCGAACATGAATCCGAACGCCTGAATAATTGCCATCAAGCCAAACACCACGCCTACCGCTCCGGTAGCACTGGTGCCTAACTGGCTTACGAACCAGGTATCCACCATATTATACAGATTCGTGATCAGCATACTGATGGTAGTGGGCAGTCCAAGCTCCAGGACCAACCGTGCTACCGGTTCCTCGGTGAGCCGTTTATACTGTTTCTCCTCTTTTGACAATGTTGTATCACTCATATCACATAGCTCCTATATCATTACCACAGTTTCCATTCGGTTCTCTCTATGGTTTTACACTATTCTATGCCACAGTAATCCGCAGGCTGCTTCTGCCCGGTTTGAAATCATAATCCGTACCCATTCATCGTATCGCCAAAATAGCGTCTGCCCTACCGGCACGACGCTATTATAGATGATTCTCTTTGAAAATATAAGCCCTTTCAGCTGTTTTTTTACTTAATTTTTATGTTCAGTATCACAGCTTCTCACTGAAATAGCTCTTATAGCCCTCACCGAAGATCTCCGTGGCACTGGTGACGATCATAAATGCCAGGGGATCCTCTTCCTTTACGATCTCCTCTGCCTTGGGAGAAATGTTTTTCTTCATGGCGCACATGATGACGCTCTTCTCCTTGCCGCTGTAAGCACCACTGCCCTGTACATAAGTTACTCCGATATCCAGTTCCTCCAAAAGTCTCCCTGCGATTCTTTCCGCATGGTCGCTGATAATATAGATCAGCTTCGCCTCATCACGGCCGTACAATACCACATCCAGCACCACTGATGTGATAATGACCACGATACCGGCATACAGTGCCTTGTCAACATTCCGGAATACAAATGCCGATGCTATGACGATAACCACATCTGTCAGGAAAAACAATGCTCCCGTCTTGAGGTACGGGAACTTCAAACGCAGTAATTTGATAATAATATCTGTTCCTCCCGTAGTGGATCCGGCCTTGAACACCCAGCCCATAGATACTGCCATCAGGGCACTTCCAGCCAAAGAGGCAAGTAATGGATCTGTGGTCACTGCTCCTACCGGTGTCAGCAGGTTTGTAAACAGTGAGGTCATTGCCGTACAATAAATCGTAGACAAAATAAACCGCAATCCAAATTTCCAGATACCGATCAGCAGGATCGGTATGTTGATGAGTAACATCCAGGTACCTGTCTCAATTCCGAATAAACGGTTTAAAATAATGGCAATACCGGTGATACCCCCGGGTGCCAGGGAGTTCGGATCCAAAAACATGCTGACGGATACCGCATAGATGAAAGAAGCCACCGTGATCATTACATAATCCCGGAACATCTGCAGTGGTGTCTTTTTATCCAGTCTCTGTATTTCCAGTTCTTTTTCAGTCTTTTTCGCCATAGCTCTCTCCATTTCCACACATAAAAGCCGCATACCTATAATATGCGGCTTTTATCAGTGATGCATTCACTTCTTTTCTAAGAAACTATGCAGCGACATCTGCATGACTCTGCACAATTATATATTTGCTCTGACCACCTTGGGCTGATAGCCTTCTTTTTCCAGAGCGGCAATGATCTCATTCTTATGCTCGGTACCGAATGCTTCCAGTGTGATACGCAGTTCCACGGCAGCGCTGCGGTTGATGGATACAAACTGGTTGTGCTCCAGCTTGATGACATTACCGTTAACGCCGGCAATGATACCGGATACTCTGCACAGCTCACCGGGCTTGTCGGGAAGCAATACGGATACGGTGAAGATACGGTCTCTTAAGATCAGACCCTGCTGTACTACTGAGGACATGGTGATGACATCCATATTACCGCCGCTCAGGATAGATACAATACGCTTATCCTTCACATTCAGCTGCTTTAAGGCTGCCACGGTCAGCAGTCCGGAATTCTCCACGATCATCTTGTGGTTCTCCACCATATCCAGGAAGGCTACTACCAGATCCTCATCCTCCACAGTGATCACATCGTCCAGATTCTTCTGTAAGTACGGGAAAATCTTACTTCCGGGAGTCTTAACCGCAGTACCGTCTGCAATGGTGTTGACCTTTGGCAGGGTGGTTACCTTGCCGTTCTTTAAGGATACCTGCATGCAGTTAGCTCCCGCAGGTTCCACACCGATGACCTTGATCTTCGGGTTCAGCAGTTTTGCCAGTGTGGAGACACCGGTTGCCAGTCCGCCGCCACCAATAGGAACTAAAATGTAGTCTACCAGGGGAAGCTCTTTGAAGATCTCCATGGCAATGGTACCCTGACCGGTCGCCACAGTCAGATCATCAAACGGATGAATGAAGGTATATCCGTGCTCTTCTGCCAGTTCATATGCTTTTGCACATGCCTCATCATAGACATCACCGTACAGTACTACCTCTGCACCGTACCCTCTGGTACGGTTTACCTTGATCAGAGGTGTGGTGGTGGGCATTACGATAGTGGCCTTGCTGCCGTAGCATTTTGCTGCATAAGCAACGCCCTGGGCATGGTTGCCCGCTGATGCGGTGATCAGTCCCTTAGCACGCTCTTCATCCGTCAGTGTGCTCATTTTGTAATAAGCGCCTCTTAACTTGTAGGCTCCGGTAAACTGTAAGTTCTCGGGCTTTAAGTATACACGGTTGCCGGTCTGGGCGCTGAAATAATCACTGTATACCAGCTTGGTCTCTAACGTTACCTTTTTTACGATTTCACTTGCTTCTTCAAATTTCTCTAAAGTCAACATTTCTTCCTGCATTTTTCTTCCCATGCCTTTCTGTAACACTTTCCTTGGTCTGTCGGTTATTCCTCCTGCGTATCCGTCTGTTGCTCGTTCTCGGGCAGATGCAGTTCTCCGATATCCTCCATATTCACATCAAACAATGCGTTTACAAATTCCTCTGAATTGAATTTCTGGAGATCCTCAATGGTCTCCCCCACACCGATGTATTTTACCGGAACCTTCAGTTCAGACTGGATTGCCACCGCAATACCACCCTTCGCCGTTCCGTCCATCTTCGTCAGAATGATGCCTGTGAGATCTGCCACCTCACCGAATTCTCTCGCCTGTACCAGCGCATTCTGTCCGGTGGTACCATCCAATACGATCAGGTTCTCTCTGTGGGCATTCGGGAACTCCTTGTCAATGATGCGGTTCATCTTGCGAAGTTCTTCCATCAGGTTCTTTTTATTATGCAGTCTGCCGGCGGTATCAATGAGAAGCACATCCACGCCTCTTGCTTTCGCTGCATTCACGGCATCAAACACCACACTGGCGGGATCCGCGCCCTCTTTTCCGCCGATCATGGGCACATCCGCTCTGGATGCCCATTCTGCCAGCTGATCTCCCGCTGCGGCACGGAAAGTATCCGCTGCGGCGATAAGGACTTTTCTGCCCTCATCCTTTAATTTACCTGCCAGTTTACCCACGGAAGTGGTCTTACCCACACCGTTGACCCCAATGACCATGATCACGGACTGTTCCTTCTCGAAATCATAGGCGGTCTCATCCACCTGCATCTGCTCCTTAATACTTTCGATCAGAAGCTGTTTGCATTCGGAAGGCTCCTTGATATGCTTTTCTTTTACCTGCTGTTTTAATCTCTCCACAATGGCAGTGGTGGCATTGACACCGATATCTCCCATAATGAGGATTTCTTCCAGTTCTTCGTAGAAATCATCATCAATGGCGGAAAAACCGCTGAAGACTGAATCGATTCCCCGGACAATGTTATCACGGGTCTTGGTCAGTCCTTCTTTCAGCCTCGCAAAAAAGCCTTTCTTTTCCTCACTCATCCCTTTTCCTCCAATCAGCATTCTATCCAGAAAAACGCTTGCGTTTTTCTTGTATGAAACTTAGAACTTCTTCACGATTTTCATACTAATCGTCCAGGTCCTTGTCAATGAGGTTGACGCTGACTAAGGTAGATACGCCCTTCTCCTGCATGGTGATACCATACAGTCTGTCCACCTGTTCCATAGTGCCTCGTCTGTGGGTAATGACAATGAACTGAGTGTTCTTGGTCAGCTTATGTAAATATTTAGCAAAACGTCCTACGTTGGAATCATCCAGTGCGGCCTCGATCTCGTCTAACAGACAGAACGGAGACGGCTTCAGGTTCTGAATTGCGAACAGTAGGGATATGGCGGATAAAGCCTTCTCTCCACCGGAGAGCTGCATCATGTTCTGAAGCTTTTTTCCGGGGGGCTGTGCGATGATGCGGATGCCTGCCTCCAGAATATCCTCATCCTCCATCAGTTCCAGTGTTCCCTTACCACCACCGAAGAGTTCCTTGAATACCTTATCGAACTCTCTGCTGATCTCTGCGAATTTCTCCGTGAACTGTTTACGCATGGCGGTATCCAGTTCTTCGATGATGCCTTCCAGCGTCTTCTCCGCTTCCACCAGATCGTCATGCTGGGTCTTCATGAAAGTATAGCGCTCCATCAGGTTCTTGTAATCCTCAATGGCGTTGACATTGACATTGCCAAGCTTACGGATCTCATCCTTCAGACCGCTGATCTCTCGTTTCATAGCAGGCAGATCATTCATCTCTTCGTTGCGGAGTCCTGCCGCATCGCTTAAGGTGATCTCATACTCATCCCACATGTAATTGATCTGACCTTCGATGCCGTCCTCCAGCTTTTTCTTCTGTTCGCCCAGACGATAGACTTCCTTATCCAGAGCATTCATACGCTCGGACATTTCCTCTCTGCTGCGGAAGAAATCTTTCTGTTTTGCAGACAGTTCTTCCTTTTTCGCAAGGTCTTCGTCCAGCTTCTTCCTGGAAGCATCCTGATTCTCATGAGAAGCAGCGATGGTCTTCTCAATCTCCAGGATGTTGTTCTTCTTGCGTTCCACTTCCTGCGCATTTTCTGTCAGAGCCTCTAAAATCTCTTTAAGCTCTGCCTGTGCACGTTCCAGCTCGCCGCCTATACGATCCACATTTGCCTGCTTGTAATCCAGCGCCTGACGCATCTTCTCAACTTTTACTTCCCATTCTCCTGCGTGGGCGGAAGCTTCGCTCTCTTCCCGTCTGCAGCTCTCCAATTCTTTCTGGAAGCCCAGGATCTGTTCCTGCGTCGTCTTCTCCAGTTCTTCGCTGGCAGCCAGTTCCTGCGTAATGGATTCCTTGCCGGAACGGATCTCGAAGATCCTGGTCTCGATCTCCTGCTCCTCCAGCTTCAGAGACTGTGCACTCTCTGCCTCTTCTTCCATACGCTCTCTTGCCTGGGAGATGTTCAATCTTGCGGTATTCTGCTCAATGGACTTGCGCTGCATCTCGGTCTTCAGTGCTTCCAGATCCATACGAAGTTTATTTCTCTTACTCTTGGTGTCTTCGATCTTCTGATTGTAGGTTTTGATATCCTCAGAGAGCTTTTTCACCTTTTTCTCCAGTTCGTCCATCTCACGACGTCTTCCCAGGAGATTGCTGTTGTTTTTAAAAGCACCGCCGCTGATGGCACCACCGGGAACTAAGAGTTCACCTTCCAAAGTGACCATGCGGATGCCGTAATCGAATTTTCTTGCGATCTTCACGGCATTGTCCACATTGTCTACCACAACGATACGTCCCAGCATAGCCTTCGCCACATTGCGGTATTCTTCTTCTGTGCCTACCAGTTCGTCTGCCATACCGATGACACCTTTTTCCTTAAGTGCCTCCGGATTCTTGAATTCCTGGGGCTTGGTAATACTGGTCAGAGGCAGGAATGTGGCTCTTCCGAGACGGTTCTGCTTTAAAAAGCCGATCATATGCTTGGCGGTCTCTTCGTTATCCGTTACAATATTCTGGATATTGCCGCCCAGCGCAGTCTCGATGGCGGTCTCATATTTTGCCTCCACCTGGATGATGTCCGCTACAACACCGATGATGCCCTTTTCTTTTTCCTTCTGCTCCATGACTTTTTTGACGCTGCCGCCGTAACCATCATAGCGCTCGGTAATATTGGTCAGGGCTTCTAACTTAGACTGTTCCTGATGAAAACGGTTCTGTGTCTCCCGCAGCTTCGCATCCAGTCCGGTAAGATTCTCACGGATATTGCCAAGCTCCAGTTCGGATGCCGCTTCCTGTTCCGTCATCTGACGCAGTTCCTCAGTCACGGTCTCAAAAGTCTCTTCCAGCTTCTTCACCGTTTCTTCTCTGGCTGCCTCATCGGATTTGGCACGTAACAGTCTGGAATTTAACTCTGCCTTGCGGATATTGATCTGCTCCATCATGGTATCGAAGCGGCCCATCTTGGATTTAATGGTAGCTCTCTGGTTCAGTTCTCCAATAATGGTATTTTTCCCGGCTTCGATATTATTGTTGAGCTCGGTGATCTTATTCTGAATGGCTTCCAGATCAGCCTTCGCTTTCGCCGCAGCTTCTGCAATCTCCTGCACCTGGGTATCGGTATCCTTTTTATCGGTTAAGATATCCTGCTTTTCCTGCTCTTTGCCGGCAATCTCCTCTTCCAGGGCTGCCTTACGGTTGTTCAGATGGTTCTCACTGCCGTGGGCGGAATTGATCTGCTCCTTTAAGACATTGATCTCACCCTCTAACTTACCGCGCATCAGACCGGTATCCGTCAGTTGTTCCCTGGCGGCTTCGATAGCGACATCCAGACTTTCAATCTCCTGCTGGATCCGTTCGTATTCTTCCTTGATACCCTCATATTTTTCACCGGTCTCACCAAGTTCCGTGCTTGCCAGATTGTATTTTTCTTCTGCGGAAGCAAGCTGTTCTCTCAGTCTCTTATTTTCCAATAAGAACACGTTGATATCTAGGGATTTCAACTCTTCCTTTTTCCTCAGATAGACCTTTGCCACCTCGGACTGCTTCTCCAGAGGTCCTACCTGTTTTTCCAGCTCCGATAAAATATCATTCACACGCACAAGATTCTGTTTCTCGTTTTCAAGCTTCGTCTGAGCCGCTGCTTTCCTGCGTTTGAATTTCACGATTCCGGCAGCCTCATCGAACAGTTCACGACGTTCCTCGGGCTTACCGCTTAAGATCTTATCGATCTGGCCCTGTCCGATAATGGAATAGCCTTCCTTACCGATACCGGTATCATAGAACAGTTCGTTGACATCTTTTAATCTGCAGGGAGTACCATTGATCAGATATTCACTTTCTCCGGAACGGTAGATCCGTCTCGCCACTGTAACTTCGTCATAGTCGATCGCCAGCTGGTGATCGCTGTTGTCCAGAGTAATGGCAACATAGGCGTAGCTCAACGGTTTTCTGGTCTCTGTTCCCGAGAAAATAACATCCTGCATACTGGCACCACGCAACTGCTTGATGCGTTGTTCTCCCAGCACCCATCTTACCGCGTCCGCAACGTTACTCTTACCGCTGCCGTTAGGTCCTACGATACCGGTGATTCCGTTGTGGAACTGAAATACGATCTTATTGGCAAATGATTTGAACCCGTGTATCTCAATACTTTTTAAATACATATCCTCTATCCCTCAATAGCAGAAGCGCCTCGTAAGCCGCCTGCTGTTCTGCCGCTTTTTTTGTTCTTCCCTGCCCACGACCCAGGCATTCTCCCTCCATGTCGATCTCTACCACGAAGGTCTTGTCGTGTTCCGGTCCGCTCTCCTCTAACAGCCGGTACTCGAACTCTTTTTTGAGTTTCCCCTGAATCAGTTCCTGGAGATTACTCTTGCTGTCGTAGAAGAGACGCTTGTCCTCTAAGTCCGACAGAATAAAGCGGTCAATAAAAGCCTTGGCAGGCTGCATGCCACCATCCAGATAAATGGCACCGATCATGGCTTCCATACCGTCAGAGGTGATGCTGTCTCTGCGTCTGCCGCCGGTGTTCTCTTCGCCTTTTCCCAAAAGCATAAACTGTCCCAGCTCCAGGTCTCTGGCACAGAATGCCAGGGAAGGCTCGCACACCATGGAGGCGCGCATCTTGGTCAGTTCACCCTCCGGAACATCCGGGTGTTCCCGAAACAGGAAGTCACTGGATACCAGCTCCAGTACGGCATCTCCTAAGAATTCGATACGTTCGTAGTTCTCTGTTTTGTTGATCTTTTGTTCATTGGTATAGGAGCTGTGGGTCAGCGCCTGCTTCAGCAATGCTTTGTTGTGAAAGCAATAGCCGATGCGCTGCTCCAGCACGTCCATTGTATAACCATCCAACATTTTTTTGTCCTCACTATATTCCGTAGTCCCGGCTATGGTAAGAAACGCGGCACGTTTGCACTCTGTCGCAGAGCGTAACGGTACATAGGCGTGGAAAATACCCACGCCAAGTACCGACGTCTGCTTACGGCGCGCTTATTCTTACCATAGCCGTGCCTACTGGACTACATCAAATTGCGATTGTATAAACTGAAAAACAGGAACAGTGCCTTGTGAGCAAGCTCTCGGTCACAGTTCCTGTTTTGTCTTTGCATGGCTCGTAGCTTTACTAGTTCACTGCGTTCTTGATCATCTCTACAGCGTCTTCTACTGTAGTAACCTGCTCTGCGGTCTCAGCAGGGATCTCAATATCGAACTCTTCCTCGATGCCCATGATGATCTGGTATACATCGAGGGAATCAGCACCCAGGTCATCCTGGAATGTGGTCTCCATGGTGATCTCATCGGGATCTACGTTTAATACCTCAGCAATGATTTTCTTCAACTTTTCAAATTCCATAACAGTTCCTTCTTTCCCAAATATTTCTCTTGATTAATTATTCTCTGCAGCCTTATCTTCCAGGCTGATCTGTTCTTTGATCTTCTCGTTGATCTTCTCTTCCTTAAAAGCAATACACTGCAAAATAGAATTCTTCACTTCCACTGCCTTGCTGCTTCCGTGAGTCTTCACTACCAGACCGTTCAGTCCGAGTAGCGGAGCACCACCATACTGGGAAGTATCAAAACTCTTTAATGTAGTCTTGAGTGCCGGTTTCACAAGCAGTGCACCCATTTTACTGCGAAGTGTGGACATCATCCCCTGCTTCACCTGATGCAGAAGTGCGGAGCTTACGCCCTCATACATCTTCAATATCACATTGCCCACAAATGCTTCACAGACAATGACATCTGCCGCACCTGCCGGAATGTCTCTTGCTTCCACACTGCCGATGAAATTGATCTCTGGGCAATTCTTAAGAAGCGGGAAGGTTTCTTTTACCAGCGCGTTGCCCTTCTCCTCCTCGGCGCCGATATTCACAATACCGACTCTCGGATTTTTTACTCCCATAACGCTTTCCATATAGACACTGCCCATCTTGGCAAATTGGACTAGCATGGAAGGTCTCGCATCTACGTTGGCTCCACAGTCTAATAAAAGGCTTACGCCCTTCTCTGTTGGAATCAGGGGAGCTAATGGCGGTCTCTCCACACCGCGGATACGACCTACGATCACCTGTCCACCTACCAGTACCGCACCGGTACTTCCCGCAGATACAAATGCATCGCATTCGCCGTTCTTCACCATATACATGGCTTTGACAATGGAGGAATCCTTCTTCCGACGGATTGCCATGACCGGAGGTTCTGCCGTCTCAATGACTTCTTCAGCATGTACGACTTCCAGCTGCTCTGCATCATAGCTGTACGCCTTTAATTCCTCACGGATCACAGGCTCCTTGCCTACCAGGAATACTTTGACGCGCTTATCTGCGTTGACAGCTTCCACAGCACCTTTTACGATCTCTGCCGGAGCATTATCGCCACCCATTGCGTCTACAGCAACATTTACATATTCTGCCATTTCGTCGTTCCTTTACCTGTTTATGTTTATCCGCTCATCATCAAACCGCTCCGTGGATCGCACCAAACAGTTTGATGATGGCAGATTCATTCTTACTATACTAAAGGCGTATATAAAAAGCAAGTGATTTTTTTGTGAAAGCAAAAGGAGATTCCATCCGGAATCTCCTCTTCTCTTTTCACTTAATTTCGCTTCATTGATTTATCAATTAATCAACGCTTACGACCTGCTTCTTATTGTAAGAACCGCAAGCCTTGCAAACTCTGTGAGGCATCATCAGTGCACCACATTTGCTGCACTTTACCAATGTAGGAGCGCTCATTTTCCAGTTTGCTCTTCTCTTATCTCTTCTACCTTTGGAAGATTTATTCTTAGGACAAATAGACATCGTTACACCTCCTTATTCGCGTTGAAGATATCTTGGATTGCTGCCATACGAGGATCCGGTACGAAAGTATCGCAACCACATTCCTTCAGATTCCTGTTCTGACCACATACAGGGCAGATACCCTTGCAGTCTTCCTTACACAGGATCTTTGCCGGCCAATTCACCAGAATTTCATCGTACACAAAAGCCTCTACATCCAGCTGCCATCCATCCATAAAGCTCTGCTCGGTATCTTCTTCCTCACTTACTTCCGCTTCCGGAGAATAAACGATTCTGTCAAACTTAAGCTTCATTGCTGTAGGTACTTCAGTAAGGCACCTGTCACATTTCGTGTCAAAGGTAAGCTCTGCAGTGCCGGTTACTTTTGCCTTGTTCACACCGATGTTGGTAAAAGTAAGATGAATGGGTGTCTTCTCCGTAATAGAGAAATCTCCCTGGCGGCTCTTAAAGCTTGTCATCTCAAGCGGAATGGCAACAGTCTCTACCTTGCCTTCGGATGTTAATACATCAGATAAACTTACTAACATAGCGACTCCTATGCAATATGTTGCGTAGAAAACACAAGTCTCCTACGATGTGTTGATTCACACACTGACTTATTATACATAGGCAATACTCTTTTGTCAACAAAATTTTGTAGGATTTTCATACAATTTTTGTATTCTGTGTCCGCCTACTTTTCCAGTCCGTAACTGCTGATCGTCCATCCCATCTCATCATATCTAAACGTCATAAACAGATAAGATAATGAGTCCTCCTGTACCGGCCGGAACTCTACTTCCACCGTACAGTTACCCTTGCTGTCCGTATCCACCCCGGAAAGTCCCTTGATGCCCATGATCTCAACTTCGCCTGTGTATTCCTCCTGAAAATATGTATTTGTGAAATCCTTTGCGATCCGGTACACAGCCATTCTGTCTGCTGTTCTCTCCACTTCATCCAGTATTTTCAGTTCATCATCACCGCTCATAAGACCGTATCTCAGATTTAAGAAATAATATATTTCTATGTCATCAGGCCTTTTTCCCTCTTCCGACCATTTCACATACTGCTCCGCCTGTTCGTCGGATACATTTTCCTGATTGGAAAATACGATCATAATGAGTGACATTCCCTGGTCTACCTCTTTCTTTTCGATAATATTCAGGGAGTGAAAATACATTTCCTTATAGTCTTCCTCCACTGTCCCGGCATCTATATTGCCTCTGAGCAAATAATAGGTACTTCCGTCAAATTCCGCATAAGAAAGGATCCATTTTTCATTATAGCAGTAATTTACCATCAATAATTGTGCCGGATTCCCCTGCTTGGACTGCTCATAAAATTCCGTCAGCAGTTCTGCCCCGCTGCGCTCTTCGAATTGATCACTTAACACATACACCGGGTAGGCCTTCAGATCTTCCATATTAAAAGGAAGTTTTGACATTTCCTGTAAAATCACTTCTGGATCTCTTTTCCCTTTTAGGTTTTCCAGAATATTATCGGTCTGCACAAAGTTTTCCGCTTCCTGCACTGCCTCCTGTGTCTGTTCGTCTGTCTGTTCGACGGTGCTGGAGGTACTTACCGTTTCACTTTCCTGCACGACATTTTTACTCTCAGTTTCCTGCGTTTCTCCGCCGCAGGCCGTAAGAAATAAACATGCCAGAATTACCCCGGTCAAACGTTTCCTTCGCCAGCATTTTTTACACATCTTCATGCCCCGTTCCCTCCCACAGTCTACGATGGTTGTTTTATCAAATTATAGCAGATAATAACACACCATTGCATCATACTTGCATCATTTCCCTCTCTTTTTATTTTCAGATACAAAAACCGGAGCAGTCTTTGCGACCACTCCGGCTTTCCTATCACTTTCTTATTTCCTTATTCTTCGTAATCTTATTTACGCTTCCGCTACAGCCTCTTTCATGCTCTTCACATATTCTCCGATGTAAGGAGCTGCGTCTTTGCCATACTTTGCAATGATCTTCACGATGGCGCTTCCGACAATGGCTCCGTCGGATATGGATGCCATGGCTTTGGCCTGCTCGGGAGTGCTGATGCCGAAACCGATAGCACAGGGAACGTCAGTCACAGTGCGGATGCTTTCCACGATGGCGGGCAGATCGGTCTTGATCTCACTGCGCACGCCGGTGACACCCATAGAGCTTACCACATAGATAAAGCCTTCTGCCTCCGATGCGATCTGGCGGATACGGCTCTCGGAAGTAGGTGCGATCATGGAGATCACCTTCACGCCATGAGCTTTGGCGGGAGCCTCCACCTCCGTCTTCTCTTCATAAGGCACATCGGGAATAATAATGGCGCTGATACCCAATTCCTCACACTTGGTAAAAAATTTCTCATATCCGTAATGGAATACCGGATTCACATAAGTCATAAACGCAAGGGGAATCTCTGACTGCTCCCGCACTCTCTTCACGATCTCAAACACACCGTCCGTGGTCATGCCGCTGCTAAGAGAGCGGATATTTGCCTCCTGGATCACCACGCCTTCCGCCGTGGGATCGGAAAAGGGGATACCGATCTCTATGAGATCAGCCCCTGCCTTTTCCATCTCTAAAATGAATTTTACGGTGCTGTCCGCATCCGGGTCTCCTGCAGTGAGGAAGCCGATGAACGCCTTTTTATTCGGTGTATCAAATACTTTTTCTAATTTACTCATCGTATCTGTCTCCATTTCTTCTATCTATATTTCATATGTTAATTTCATCAGTCATGAATATCCACACCACGGTATCTCGCGATGGCTGCCACATCCTTGTCACCTCTTCCGGACAGACATACGATAATGCTCTGATCCGGGCTGTAATTCTTTGCGATCTTACGCACCTGTGCTACCGCATGGGCACTCTCGATGGCGCAGATGATTCCCTCGGTTCTTGCCAGATATTCAAAAGCATCCACTGCTTCATCATCCGTGATGGGCACATACTGCGCTCTGCCGATGTCATGCAGATAAGCATGCTCCGGTCCGATGCCGGGATAATCCAGTCCTGCAGAAATGGAATATACGGGAGCGATCTGTCCGTACTCATCCTGGCAGAAATAGGATTTCATGCCATGGAAGATTCCTAAGGATCCCGTCGCAATCGTAGCTGCGGTCAGTGCCGTATCCACGCCTTTGCCTGCTGCCTCACAGCCGATGAGTTCTACATCCTTATCCTCAATAAAGTTGTAAAACGCACCCATGGCATTGCTGCCGCCGCCCACACAGGCTACCACGGCTGCCGGAAGCTTTCCTTCTGCCTTCAGGATCTGCTCTTTTGCTTCCTGACTGATGACACTCTGAAAATCTCTTACGATCATGGGGAAAGGATGCGGTCCCATAACGGACCCCAATACATAATGGGTGTCCGCTACGCGGTTGGACCACTCTCTCATAGTCTCATTGACGGCATCCTTCAAGGTCATGGTACCGGAAGTCACGGGATGTACCTTGGCTCCGAGGAGTTCCATACGATAAACGTTCAGCGCCTGTCTGTCGGTATCTTCTTTTCCCATGAAGATCTCACATTCCATCCCTAAAAAGGCTGCTGCCGTTGCGGTAGCCACACCGTGCTGTCCGGCACCTGTCTCTGCGATCAGACGGGTCTTCCCCATCTTCTTTGCCAGCAGTGCCTGTCCAAGTGCATTGTTGATCTTGTGGGAGCCGGTGTGGTTTAAGTCCTCTCTCTTTAAATAGATCTTCGCGCCGCCCAGATCCTTGGTCATCTTCTCCGCATAGTACAGCAGAGAGGGGCGACCGGCATATTCATTCAGCAGCTTATTTAGTTCCGCATTGAATTCCGGATCCTTTTTATAATACTCATAGCACTCCTCCAGATGGATCAGTTCATTCATCAATGTCTCGGAGATATATTGTCCTCCGTGGATTCCGTAACGTCCTTTGCTCATGTATTCGTCCTCTTTTCTTTCTTCCTGATTTTCAATTATTCTTTTCCACTGTATTTTCAATCTCTAGTGTTCCGATACCGTTCTACCAGTTCCATGATCCGTCGCATCTTCTCCGGATCTTTTTTCCGGTTACTCTCGATGCCGGAGCTTAAGTCTACCGCGTAAGGTCTTACCACTTCCATGGCTTCGGTGAGATTCTCCGCCTGCAATCCTCCTGCCAGGAAAAATTCCCTGTCGATCCCACCAAGGACGCTCCAGTCAAACGCCTGTCCCGATCCCATTCCGTTATCGAATAACAGATAGTCCGCACTGCTGTCCAGCCAGGCTTCCACATCATACCGGTCTCTTACTTTGACCGCCTTGATCACCGGCTTGTGGCACACCGCCTGCAGATACTGGATATCCTCTTCCGTCTCATCCCCGTGAAGCTGTGCCACATCCAGAATACCTTCCTCCAGCAGTTCTATGATGTTCTTCGGATCCTCATTCACAAACACCCCCACCGTCCGGATTCCCGGCAGAAGCTTTTTGCGATATTCGGCTGCCTGCTCCTTCGTAACCGCCCGGTGACTCTTTTCATAAAATACAAAACCCACATAATCCGGCTGCACCTCATTGGCATAAGCAATATCCTCCGGACGATAGAGACCACACATTTTTACTTTCATACCATTTACAACCTTTCTATGACCTGCAAACTTTCAGGTACTTTAGTACCTTGCCGTAGGCACAAATTTGCGTGTGAAAAATTTATTTTTCACACTGTCCGCGAAGCTCCTGCAATACCTCTTTCTTATCCGCGCTTCGCATCAGCGTCTCTCCGATGAGAACAGCATTGGTACCTTTCTGCTCCAATTCCTCGATGTCCTGCCTCGTCTTCATGCCGCTTTCAGATACGAAGAGGATGTTCTCCGGCACCAGTTCCCGCAGCCGCACGGAATTATGGATATCCACCGTAAAATCTTTCAGATTCCGGTTATTGACACCGACGATCCTTGCGCCGGCTGCAAGCGCCATCTCCACTTCCTTCTCGTCATGGGCTTCCACCAGTGCCGACAGGCCAAGTTCTCTGGCAATCCCCGCGTACTCCGACAGCTGCATGGGAGAGAGAATCGCGCAGATTAAGAGCACCGCATCCGCTCCGATATTTTTTGCCTCATAGATCATGTATTCGTCTACCGTGAAATCTTTTCGCAGCAGAGGAATCTGTACCGTCTGCCGGATCTTCGTCAGATATTCGTTCTTCCCCTGAAAATACGCCGGTTCCGTCAGCACCGAGATTGCATCTGCTCCTGCCGCTTCGTATTCCTTTGCAATCTGCACATAGGGAAATTCCGGTGCGATCAGTCCCTTGGAGGGCGACGCCTTTTTCACCTCGCAGATAAAGCTCATCCACTTCTTTGCCAGTGCCTGTTCAAAAGGAAATCCCGTATTACTGTCTAACTCTCTTGCTCTGGCAATCTGTTCTGCAAGAGGCAGTGCTTCTTTTGCTGCTGCCACCCGCTCCTTTGCAGAGGCTGCTATAGTATCCAGTATCATCCATTCATCCTGCCTTTCCGTCGTTTCATAATCTAAATCCAGAATCCTTGCACCGCAGGTCAAAAGTACTCGTAACACTTTATCATGCATTGCTCAGCTTGATAAAACGCTCCAACTGTGCCTTTGCAAGGCCTGTGTCGATGACCTTCTCTGCCAGTTTCACACCGTCAGCCATGCTGTCTGCCTTGCCTGCCACATACAGGGCTGCTGCCGCATTTAACAGTACTGCGTTGCGTTTGGGACCCTTTTCGCCGTTTAAGATAGATCTGGTGATCTCTGCGTTCTCCTGGGGAGTGCCGCCTACCAGGTCCTCCTTCGTGCATCTTACCAGTCCAAAATCTTCCGGTGTGATCACATAATTTTTGAAGGTGCCGTTGTCGATCTCACAGACTTCGGTAGGCGCACTGGCGGAGATCTCGTCCAGTCTGTCCTGTCCGTAGACTACCATGCCTCTCTTGACTCCCAGATTGGACAATACCTTTGCCATGGAAGGCAGCAGGCTTTCATCGTACACACCCATGATCTGATATACCGGTCCTGCCGGGTTCGCTAACGGTCCTAAGATATTGAAAATTGTACGGATGCCCAGTTCCTTGCGGATGGGACCCACATATTTCATGGCAGTGTGATATTTCTGTGCAAAGAGGAAGCAGATGCCGATCTCTTCTAACAGCTTCCTGCTCTGCTCCGGCTCTATGGTGATATTCACCCCCAGTGCTTCCAGGCAGTCTGCCGCACCGGATTTGGAGCTGGCTGCGCGGTTGCCGTGCTTGGCTACCGGTACACCCGCTGCTGAGATCACGATGGATGCCGTGGTGGAGATATTGAAGGAATTGGAGCCGTCACCGCCGGTCCCCACGATCTCCAGCGCTTCTACATCTGCGCCCAGCTTTCTGCCGAACTTCCGCATCTCTTCTGCGGAGCCGGTGATCTCTTCGATGGTCTCACCCTTCTGGCTTAACGCTGTTAAGTAAGCGCTTTTTAAAATATCGCTGGCTTCCCCGCTCATAATCTCATCCATAACGGTTTTTGCCATATCGTATCCGATGTTCTCATTTTTTACCAGTTTAGCTACTGCTTCTTTAATCATATTTCTGCCTTCTCCCTTCCGTGTCTGTAAAAAATTAACGATGATCTGTCGTCCGTCCGGTGTCAGTACGGATTCCGGATGGAATTGTACTCCGTAGATCTGTTTTTCCGTCTGTTCTACCGCCATGACTTCGCCATCTTCGGTAACTGCGGTAACTTTCAATTCTGCGGGAATCGTCTGCGGATCCGCTACCAGGGAATGATATCTTGCCACAGTGATGACCTTTTTCATTCCCCGGAACAACACGCTGTCTGTATCTAATGTTGCCAGGGACTGTTTTCCATGCATCAGGTGGGATGCGTAGGTAACGGTAGCCCCCGCCACTTCGCAGATCGCCTGATGTCCGAGACAGATTCCCAAAATAGGGATCCTGCCCCCAAGTTCCCGGATCACATTTTCACAGACACCTGCTTTGTCCGGTCTGCCGGGTCCCGGCGATAATATGATGTGGGAGGGATTCATGGCGCGGATCTCATCCACGCTGCATTCATCATTGCGGATCACCCGGATATCCGGGTTCACACTTCCTACCAGCTGGAATACGTTATAGGAAAAGCTGTCGTAGTTATCGATCAGTAATATCATGCTTCCATTCCCTCCTGTGCTTTCCAAAGAGCCTGTTTTACAGCTGCTGCCTTCTGGATACATTCTCTGTATTCCTTCTCCGGAACGCTGTCCGCCACAATACCGGCGCCGGATCTTACGAATACTTTTCCATTCTTGGAAAAAGCAAGTCTGATGGCAATGCAGGTATCCAGATTTCCGGTAAAGGAAATGTAGCCGATGGCTCCGCCGTAGATACCTCTCTTATTGTCTTCCAGTTCATTGATGATCTCGCATGCCCGCAGCTTCGGGGCTCCCGACAGAGTTCCTGCGGGGAGGATGGCATCCACCGCATCCAGAGCATCCGCATCCTCTCTGATCACTCCTCTTACCGTGGATCCGATGTGCATGACATGAGAATATCTCTCAATGGACATATACTTTTCCACTTCCACGGTGCCGATCCGGCTGATCTTGCCGATATCATTCCGTCCCAGATCCACTAACATATTGTGTTCGGAGCGTTCCTTCTCATCTGCTAAAAGCTCTGCCTCCAGCGCCTTGTCCGCTTCCTCGGTGGCACCTCTTGGTCTCGTTCCGGCTAAAGGGAAGGTATGTAACACGCCGTCCTCTAACTTTACTAATGTCTCCGGGCTGGCTCCCACGATCTCACCATCACTTCCGGAGAAATAGAACATGTATGGGGAAGGATTTGTCGTGCGCAGTACCCGGTAAGCATCTAAGAGGCTTCCTTCCATCTCCGCCTCCAGGCGATTGGATAATACCACCTGAAAAATATCTCCCTCTCTGATGTAATGCTTGGCTTTCTCGACCATGCTGCAATAGGCTGCTTCGTTGAACAGTGGTTGAAAGTCTGTCCGGAGCTTACAGGGAATATGCTCTGCCTTTTCCCCATTCAGCAATAGTTCCTTCATGTTGTTCAGTTCCCGCTCCGCCCTATGATAATTGATCTCCAGATCATCGGTCTTGATATTCAGGATCAGGATCAGCTTCTGTCTGTAGTTGTCAAAAGCGATGACCTTGTGGAACAGCATCAGGTTCACATCCTGGAAGCCTTCCTCGTCCTTCGCATCCAGTCGCAGGGTCGGTTCGCTGTATTTGATATAGTCATAGGAAAAATATCCTACAAGACCTCCGGTAAAGGAAGGCAGCCCCGGAAGCTTGGGACTTTTATTCTCTTCCATGACGCTGCGGATGATCCCTCTGACATCTCCGGAATCCGTCCGGCTGGTCAGTTCCGATTTTATTGTGGTCATACCGTTATAGCAGGTGATCTCAAGCAAAGGATCATAGCCTAAAAAGGAATATCGTCCCCATCGCTTATCCGCCTCCGCGCTTTCCAGCAGATAGACATGACCGCTGACCTTTTTTAAGATGCGCAGCACTTCGATGGGCGTGGTCATATCTGCATACAGCTCTGTGCTTATAGGAATCACTCCGTAACTTCCTTCTGCTGCGATCTTTTTACATTCTTCCAGTGTGGGTGTGATCTTCATTCCGGTACTCCTCCTTAATCAAACTGTTGTAATCTTTCAGAGCCCCATTCGCAAAACGTTCCTTCGGAACTTACTTTTTGCTCATTGGGGCTATCTCGCCAAAGAAATATTTTCATATATTCTTACGAATGCAAGCATTCGACGAATATATGTCAATATTTCATGGCTCTGAAAGATTACAAAAAAACCGCCCATGACAGAATCTTCTTCTGTCAAGGACGGGTCATTTACACTTCCCGCGGTGCCACCTTGCTTCACAATTGCTTGTGCTCTTACAGGATACCAACATATCCCCGGCAACTGACGTATGCCCTCACGTCGCAGAATACTTGAGGTCTTAGGATTCTGTGTGTCCTCTTTGACTGCGCCCTCCGTGGTCCATTTAACAACCTGCGTTCCAACCTTTCTCAGCATCCGGTCTCTCTGTAAGTGCACGAACTGTTTTTATCTCCACATCAATGGTTTTCTTACCGCTGTATTTAATTTTTATTTATATTACCGCTTTAGTGTGCTAACGTCAAGTAGTGATTTTAATCTTTTTTTGTAAAAAATCTTTACGTATTTTATTTTTCTATCTTCCTACTTTGAGGAAAAGCTCACGAATTCCTTCATAGTAACCGATGGTCACCGTGGTACTGCCTTCCTCCTCCCCCGGGAAAGTATACTTGGCAAAATACGGTGTCGTCTCCAACAGCGGATTTTGATCCTCATTTTTTTCAAGACCGGTCAGTTCCAGATATTCCGCATACCGGTCGATCATGGCATCCGTATCGATGTCATCCCATTGCTGTCCGGTCCGGACATAGAATTCATAGATTTTACCGGTATCCGCATCCAGATATATATCCAGAAAACGGTTACTCTTATCCGCATTCCTTACGTCCGTAGACAGGCTGAGTTTCCATACGGAGAGATTATTCCTCGGCTCCAGCACATCGATGGCTGAGCAGATCACCGCTTCATAAGAGTCTTCCGACACTTCCTTTACTTCCCCGGGAAGAATTCCCTGCTCCTTCAGGGTCTGAATCTCTCTGTTGCATGCCTCATATACCGCTTCCCCCTGAATCTGTCCCTCTCCCGGCTGCTGACGATTCTCCACAAACGCATAGGTACCCGTCATTTCTCCGTAGTTTCCTGCCTCACTGTCCACTCTGGTCAGAAACCGCAGTTCACTCTCCGGCAGGGTCTGGCTGCTCAGACATCTTCCCAAAAGATACAGCTTCTGATTGCTACTCATGCAGTAACGATATCCTTCCGCTCCTTCCACTGCCTCTGTGGTAATACTGTTTAAAAGTCTCTCATCCCTTCTGGCCGCGATCCATTCCGGACCCCACAGAGCCGCAAGAATGACCACAACTGCTACCGCAAAGCCCAAAGAACAGCTCTTCCATCTATTCATCCGCGTTCACCCCCTCGTCCGGAATCAGAAAGCTCATGCAGCTTCCAAAACCCAGTGTACTCTCGATCTTCAGGCGGCTGTGATGCAGTTCCAGAATAGCGGTACACAGTGCAAGCCCCAGTCCCGCTCCGTTATGAGCCCTGGATCTGGATTTATCCACCATATAAAAAGCTTCCGTGATCTTATGAATTTCTTCCTCGGGGATGCCGATTCCTTCATCCCGCACCTGAAAATAATATCCATTCTCCATGCGCCTGCCTGTGATCTCCACAGTCTGCCCTTCCTCGGAGGCTTTGATGGCATTATCGGTCAGATTGATCAAGACAGTCTTCAGCAGATTCTCCTCAGCATAGAGTTCTCCCTTTTCCCAGCAGATGTCAACCTTCACTCTGCCATCTTCAGGGTTCTTGGTCTCATCATAGATCTCCTGCAGATACGAGAAAATACCGGAGACATTCGTGGTCTTACGATCGATCTCCTTACGTCTGGTCACAATGATGTCCAGCAGTCTGAGTGCCATAGTCTCCAGACGTTTTCCCTCTGTATAGATATAATTGGCACACAAAAAATGCCTCTCATCATCCAATTTCCGGGCGCGCAGCATATCCGCATAACCGATAATGGCAGTCAGCGGTGTCTTCAGTTCATGGGAAAATGCGGCAATAAAATCTTCTCTGGCTCTGACTTCATTTTCCAAATTCTGAATATTCTGCTCCAGCGCTTCTGCCATATGGTTGAAATCCGCGGTCAGCTGTCCCATTTCATCATTACTGATCTGCTCCGCGCGATAGCTGTATTCTCCCTCCGCCATTTTGCCGGTGGCACGGGTTAAAAGTCTGATAGGTCTGGTCAGCCAACAGGCAATCAGCGTCATGACCGCTCCACTGCACAACAATACGATCACCGTAACCTGACGATACATCCGGAATCCTTCCGTCCTCTCCGTATATACCGCAGTTACATTTTTCATGGTCTCTAACGTCAGCAGACGGTCGGACACATTGATCCTGGTCTGTGTCTGGATATAATAGGAATCCCCAGACTGCACTACCCGGTATACTCTCGTATTTTCTCCGCGCTCTTCCCACAGAGAAGTATCCCCGGTAAACCCTTCGCTGGCATACAGCACCTTACCGTTCTCATCGCTGATCCGCAGCAATCTGTTGCCGTGCTGTCCACTATTCTCCAGGTATACTCCGATCTGTTCCACCGTTCCGTCCGGAAGCACATCATATTTGGACGGAATATTTAAAGCTGCTGTCTCGAAAGCGAACCTCAAAATACTGCTTTCATCAAGTGCCTGTCTGGTCTCACGCTCCATGGAGGTCTGAAATACATAATTTACAAAAAAATAACCGCTTGCTCCGCATGCCGCTGCCATGATCAACATCGTACAAAACAGTATTTTCCAGGAAAATTTCATACATCTCTCCTTTTACCCACTCCGGGTCATGCGATCTCCAGCCGGTATCCCACCTTATAGACCGCCACCAGCTGACGCTCCCATCCCATCTTCTTGCGCAGGCGCTGCACATGAAGCTCTAAGGTTCTGCTATCTCCGTCATACTCTTCGCCCCACACTTTTTCATACAGATTTTCCTTGAACAGGGCAATATTTTTGTTCTGGATAAACAACACCAAAAGTCCATACTCCTTATTGGTCAACACCACGGGCATTCCTGCCTTGGTCACCATTCTGGCATCCATGTCCACCACCACATCCCCGGCGGACAACTGTGCTCCCGTCTTATGAAATCTGCGTAATACGACCTCCACTCTCGCCAGAAGTTCCACGACATCAAAGGGCTTCACCAGATAATCCTCTGCGCCAAGCCGCAGCCCCTTTACACGATCCTTCACATCTCCCCTGGCTGTAATGAAGATCACCGGGATCTTCAAAGGTCTGATATATTCCATGATGTCAAAGCCATCCACTCCGGGAAGCATAATATCCAGCAAGATCAGATCAAATTTTTCTCTCTCGATGCATTCGATTGCTTTCATGCCGTCCTGTACGCTTTTGCAAAAATATCCTGCTGCCGACAGATTCAGATCGATCAGATCACAGATCGGCTTTTCATCATCCACGATCAATATTTTTATCATTATGTCTGCCACCCCCAGTAGGCACGTATCTTCCCAACCAGTGCCTCTAAAGTGTCCTCCTCCGTACATTCATAATTTGCGGTAAAATCTTTGTCTTTTTCAAATCCGGCAGTCCGCTGATAATACACGGTACACACGGTATCTACCAACAGTTCCCCTAAATCTCCCTCGTAACTGTATTTTGCAAATACCACCAGGTCCTTGAACCCATCGCCATCCAGATCCTTCCCCTGGATTCCCTTCAGCGCATAGAGATTGTCGTAATCCTCCATAGGTTGGAAGCTCCACACAATATTTCCCTGCTCGTCGATCAGGTAGATCATAAACACATCATATTCCGCCATCCGGTATACTCCGGGCACTACCTTCATTTTCCCCAGCTTTTCAAAATTACGGGTATAGCTTTGTTCCTCGATCACACGGAAATTATGGCTGAGCAGTTCTCCGTATGTCTCCGCAGTGTAGAGGAATTCTGTGGAACGTCCGTCGCGTACGAAGTTCAGAATACACGCCGGATTTTTATTCATATCAAAGCGGTTGATCTTGTCCGAGATCCGATAGTCTCTGTAAAAGCTGCCATCCTCCTGGAACAGAACATCTCCCACTTTATAAGATTTCTCCTGGTAATCTCCTCTGTCATTATGGCACTGGGCAATCAGAATAATATCCGTATCGCTGTCATTGTCCACATCCTGAAAAGATACCGATGCAAGCTTCTCTATGGGCTGCCGTAGTTCCCCCGGATAGCAGTAATTTGCCTCCAGCTGGTCCGTCTTGTACAGAATCTGTCCATTATCATCTGCGAGAAAAACTGCCAGTCTGTGGTACTGCTTGTCCAATGCCGCATAGAACCAGACTTCATCCACTGCCTCCTCCGGCGTATCCTCCGGCACTTTCTGAAGCGGCATGGCAAATACCTGATCCTCTAACAAACGAAATCCGTTTTCCTCCAGATCCGTGATCTTCTCTATATTCTGAAGCCTGGACTGATACCTGACGTACTCTTCCGCCACCGATCCTGTGTTCCTTCTGGCTGCAGTCACGGAAAAAGAAAAGGAGGGAACAAGCGTAAATAAAATCGCAAAGAGCATGATACATGCTATGATCAGCATGTTTTTTCTCTTCCTGTCTTTCGGCATGTTCCCACCTCCTTTGTATCCAATTTGTTCTATCTATACTTGCTTACTTTATATCCGGCAGATCATCGATAATAATATGTCTGGGCTGGCCTGTGATCATGATCGGGGTCAGTTCCGCCTGTATCAGAGGCTCGATATAGTTCTTCATCTCTGCTGTCACGTAATCTCCCTCTTCCGTAATCCAGGAACGGGGAACCTTTTTCTCCAGATTTGCTACCTTATGCACATCGTAGAGATCCGTGGTGCAGATATAGGGATCCTGGGATACTCTTTTCAGGATCACCATCTGACCGGTCTTGCCCTCAAAAGCTGCTTTTACCGCAGTACCGCCTACCTGATAAGCCTCGGTGATATCCACACGGGAAGTCAGATGTCCTGCACAGCGTTGCAGGGTAGACAGTTCGATAGCTCTGGACTTGCAGCCCAATTTCTCAATGATCAGGTCGGACAGATATTTACCGGTACCGGATAACTGCACATGACCGAAGGAATCGGTCTTGTCCGAGTGTGCGGACAATTCGCAGACATATCTGCCGTCTGCCGTCTTGATACCTTCCGATACAGCGATGACGATGGACTGTTTCTTAGCTACCAGTTTCTTTACTTTTTCCAGAAAAACATCCACATCGAAAGGAACCTCCGGCAGATAGATCAGATCCGGACCTTCGCAGTCTTCACTCTTGGCAAGTACTGCCGCACCGGTCAGCCAGCCGGCATTTCTTCCCATGATCTCGATGACCGTCACGCTCTGCATCTCATAGATCAGACCATCACGTACCAGTTCCTTGGTAACGGTGGCAATATATTTTGCAGCGCTGCCGTAACCGGGCGTATGATCCGTACCCTCCAGGTCATTATCGATCGTCTTGGGCACACCGATAAAACGGATCGGGCTGCCAACTGTCTGGGCATAATCGGAAAGCTTTTTTATGGTGTCCATGGAGTCATTACCGCCGATATAGAAAAATGCCGTAATCTCCAGTTCTTCCAGAATAGCAAATATTTTCTCATAGATAGCTTTATCTTCACTGCTCTCCGGCAGCTTATAGCGGCAGGAGCCCAGGAAGGATGCAGGTGTTCTCTTCAGAAGTTCCACATCCATATCGTTACGTATTTTCTCTCCAAGATCTACTATCTTTTTCTCCAAAAGACCCTGGATACCGTAACGCATACCGTATATGGTATCCGCCCCCATATCCTTTGCTGTCTTATAGACACCGGCAAGGCTTGCATTGATCACCGCGGTGGGACCTCCGGACTGTCCTACGATCACATTTTTCTTCATAACATTTTCTCCCTCTGTTCATTCCTTATCATAATAAAACACCCATCAATCGGAGCCTCCGGTTGATGGGTGTTCTCATTCTTAAGGTTCCGTCGAACCTATTTTACCAAACTTACTGTCTCTCTGGCAATAGCAAGTTCCTCATTCGTAGGAATTACCATTACAGTGGTCTTGCTGTCAGGAGTGGAAATAGCGATTTCTTCGCCGCGCTTGTGGTTCGCATCCTCATCGATGGATACGCCCAAGAAGCCCAGATGCTCACATACCAGGGAGCGAACCAGCGGTGCGTTCTCACCAATACCTGCGGTAAAGCAGATCACATCTACACCATTCATTGCTGCTACATAAGAACCGATGTATTTTGCCACACGATAACAATAAGTCTTCATAGTACGGATGCAATGCTCATCACCTCTGTTATAGCCATCTTCCAGATCGCGGAAATCGGAAGACAGGTTGTTGGACAGACCATATACACCGGACTTCTTGTTCAGAACAGTCATGATCTCGTCGATGTTCTTGCCTTCTTTGTGAGCGATGAACTCCATGATGGCGGGATCAATATCACCGGAACGGGTTCCCATGATCAGGCCTTCCAGGGGAGTCAGGCCCATGGAGGTATCTACGCATTTGCCGTTCTTCACTGCAGATACGCTGGCACCGTTACCTAAGTGGCATACGATGATCTTCAGATCTTCGTACTTTTTATCCAGAACATCTGCCGCTTTTCTGGATACATAAGAGTGACTGGTTCCGTGGAAACCGTAGCGTCTGATCTTGTACTTCTCATAATACTCATAAGGCAGACCGTACATATAAGCTTCCTCAGGCATGGTCTGATGGAAAGCGGTATCGAATACAGCTACCATGGGAGTGGTAGGCATCAGCTTTTTGCAAGCATTGATACCGATCAGGTTTGCAGGGTTATGTAAAGGAGCCAGATCGTTGCACTCTTCGATGGCTTTCATAACTTCATCGGTAATGATGGTAGATGCTGCAAACTTCTCACCGCCGTGTACGATACGATGTCCTACGGCACCAATCTCATCCAGGCTCTTTACTACACCGGTCTTAGGATTGGTCAGTGCTTCCAGTACAAGACGGATTGCTTCGGTGTGATCCGGCATGGGAGTTACAGTCTGTTCCTTCTCGCCGCCATCGGGGGTATAGGTGATCCGGCTTCCTTCGATACCGATTCTCTCACAGAGACCCTTTGCGATGCATTTCTCGGTCTCGGAATCAATAAGCTGGAACTTCAGGGAAGAGCTTCCGCAGTTAATAACTAAAATATTCATGGTAAATTCCTTTCTTTTTTAATCTGTCAGACTTATGTTCTATGATCTCATGCCACCCTGTAAGGGCAATACATGAATACGGTGCGGGACAGATATCCCGCACACGTTTATGGTTCTTATAATGATTATACTAACTGTGCCTGTACAGCAGTCAGTGCTACAACACCAACGATATCCTGCCAGGAACATCCTCTGGACAGATCGTTAACAGGCTTTGCGATACCCTGTAACATAGGACCGTAAGCTTCTGCGCCACCCAGTCTCTGTACCAGCTTGTAACCGATGTTGCCTGCATCCAGGTTCGGGAAGATCAGAACATTTGCATGTCCGTTAACAGGGCTTCCGGGAGCCTTGGACTTAGCTACACTGGGAACCAGCGCTGCATCCAGCTGCAGTTCACCGTCTAATGTCAGATGAGGATACTCCTCATGTGCAATACGGGTAGCTTCTACTACTTTGTCAACCAGAGCATGCTTGGCACTGCCCTTGGTGGAATGGCTTAACATAGCGATAACGGGCTTGGGTCCGATCAGGGACTTGAAGCTTCTGGAAGAGGTATCTGCGATAGCAGCCAGCTCTTCGGGGGTAGGATCCTGGTTCAGACCACAGTCAGCGAACAGGAAAGTTCCGTTCTCACCCTGATCCTTGAATACGGTATCCATAACAAAGAATGCGGATACCAGCTTAACGCCGGGTGCAGTCTTTAAGATCTGCAGTGCGGGTCTTAAGGTGTCTGCGGTAGAGTGACATGCACCTGCTACCATACCGTCTGCATCGTTAGCCTTAACCATCACGATACCGAAGGTCAGGTAATCATTTAACAGGATCTCTCTTGCCTTCTCGGGAGTCATTCCCTTTGCTTTTCTGGTTTCATATAATAAATTCACATAGTCATCCAACTTGGGAGTTGTTTTCGGGTTAACTACTGTTACCTTGGACAGGTCGACTTCCAGCCAGCCTGCACCATCCATGATCTTCTCTTCATCACCGATCATAATGATGTCTGCGATACCCTCTTCTACGATACGGGCAGCAGCCAGTAATGTTCTCTTATCATTAGATTCCGGTAATACAATTGTTTTTTTGTCGATTCTTGCTCTCTCTTTAATCATGTCAATGTATGACATATCCATTCTCCTTTCCGGCGGGGGATACCCGCTTCCTCCCAAATAACTTCTGTAAAGTTTTGGTTTTATCTTAACAAACCGATGTATTTATATTATACTAAATACATCTGGAGTAGACAAGGGCATAATGTTCGCAAAATTGTATATTTTCAGATACAACCTTTGAATTTCGATTACAAAATATGCTGATAACCATGCGCATGTAAACGCTTTCAATGTATGTTATTTTTTTCACATGCGTGGCTTGTATTTGTATTCGATTTACCGTATATTTCTTTTCACGAAAGGAGCCATATTATGAAGGTCAATGGTATTGTCGCAGAATACAACCCTTTTCATAATGGTCATGCTTACCAGATGCAGCATGCCAAAGAAGCCACCGGCGCCGATTATACGATCGTCGTTATGAGCGGCAACTTCATGCAGCGCGGTGCCCCTGCCCTGTTAGATAAGTTCACACGCGCCAAAATGGCTTTGGAATGCGGTGCAGATCTTGTGCTGGAACTCCCCATCTGCTACGCTGCTTCGAGTGCGGAATTTTTTGCCAAGGGCTCTGTTGCTCTGTTTGACAAACTGGGAGTCACCACAAATCTGTGCTTTGGCAGCGAATGCGGTAACATCGATACGCTCTCCCGGATCGCCGAGATCTTCTACACGGAGCCGGAACCTTATGTGGAATCCCTGCGCTGCAATCTGAAAAAGGGAATGTCTTTCCCGATTGCCAGGACCTGGGCTCTGTTGCAGTACGCTCCTTCATTAAGTGATGACAAGGATGTGCTGTCCTCTCCGAATAATATACTGGGAATCGAATATCTGAAGGCTCTGATGTCAAGGAACAGCAAGATTGTTCCCTTCACTACCACCCGTGTAGGTGCGGATTATCACGATAAGCGTCTGGGAACCAACCAGTGTTCCGCTATTGCCATCCGTCAGTCCGTAGCTGCCGGGCATGATCTTTCCTATCTGGCATCTCAGATGCCGGAAAATGCCTATGAGATATTGCGGACTTCTCTGGAGGAACAGAAGCCTCTGTTTGCGGATGATTTTTCCGCGGCGCTGCAATACAAGCTGCTGACAGAATACTCCGCAGGCTACGACAAGTATCAGGATATTTCCTCGGATCTCTCCGACCGTATCCGCAATACCCTGCCGTCCTTCACCGGCTTATCTTCTTTCTGCGATCTGCTCAAGAGCAAGGATATGACCTACACCCGTATCAGCAGATGTCTGTTCCATATTTTGCTGAATATGACCAAGGAAGAATTCGAGACCTGCAAGTCTGAAGATTATATTTCCTACGCCAGAGTATTGGGATTTTGCAAGGATGCAGCTCCTCTCCTTACCGAGATCAAAAAGAACAGCTCCATTCCACTCATTACCAGTTTGGCAGACGCAAGACAGACACTTCCCGCAGATGCTTTGCGTATGCTGAATCAGGATATTCTCCGGAATCAGATCTACCTGGGGCATCTGGCACTGAAGAATAAAAAAGAAATGGTGAATGAATACCGGACACCGATTGTGATTGTGTAAATTGAGAGTTAAATGAATAGTTGCTTTAAAATCCACGCAGAAAGGACTGCCCGCCC
>ERZ780151.562-NODE-562-length-36446-cov-3.928966_pt1 | contig 36446 bp, 33 predicted proteins | sample MGYA00510983_ERZ780151 | MGnify/ENA primary metagenome ERZ780151 (study PRJEB29588, sample SAMEA2144623) | human gut metagenome | biome: human gut; feature: human-associated habitat; material: faeces | place: Denmark | collected 2008/2010 ... | reverse complement strand
CATGATGTTGCGGCGTATGGTGAGATTGGGAAAGAGATTGAACTGCTGAAACACCATGCCGATGCGCTCGCGCATCTTGTTGATGTCTATCTCGGGCGACGTTATGTCGGTGCCCTCGAAGTATATGTGTCCGGAGGTAGGCTTCTCCAACAGGTTGATGCTGCGCAGGAAGGTGGATTTACCGCAGCCCGACGGACCTATGATGGCTATCACCTCGCCTTGGCGCACGGTGGTGGATATGTCTCTGAGCACGGTGTGGCTGCCGAAAGCCTTGTGCAGATGCTCTATACAGATGAGCGGCTTGCGCCCATCTGCAGGGCTCAGGATGGGCTCAGCGCCCTGATGTGTGTTATCTGATGCGTTCATTGCTTCTTAATTTCTTTTCGAGTGCGCCCACGGCCGACGACAGTGTGAGCACGATGGCCAGGTAGATGAGAGCCACGATGCCCAAAGGCAGCATGGCATCGTAAGTAATGCTTCGTATGATGTCGCTGCCTTTGGTAAGGTCCATAAGCCCTATGTAACCGCTGATAGACGTTTCCTTGAGCAGTGTGATAAGTTCATTGCCTATTGCAGGCAGCACATTCTTGAAGGCTTGTGGCAGGATGACGTGGCGCAATGTCTGCCCGTAGCTGAGCCCCAACGAGCGTCCGGCCTCCAGCTGTCCGCGATCTACCGACATAATGCCGCTGCGCACCACCTCGGCAAGATAGGCCGACGAGTTGATGCCAAAGGCCACTACGGCCACAAACACCTTGCTCACATCGGCCGCGGCAAAGATAACATAGTAGATGATGAGCAGTTGCACCATGGTTGGCGTGCCCCTTATCACCACCAGGAAGAGTTTGCACAGGGCGTTGGCCACGACATAACGCCCCGTGCGGTCGTGTGTGGTGCGCACAATGGCGATGAGTGAGCCCAGAAAAAGGGATACGAGAATGGCAAAGAAGGTGATGATGAGGGTGTTGCCCAGTCCTTGCAGCAAGTAGAGATAGCGGCCGTCTACCAGAAAGTCTTGCCTAAACTTCTGTCCTAACGACTGCGCCGCCTGCCTATGCGCGGCCACCGGAACGATGATGACCTGCTTGCTCTGGGCATAGCACTGGGTGAAGCACACGTTCTTCTGGCGGTCGGGGGTCACCGTGAGGGCCGATGCTCCCACGTCGGCCTTGCCCGTCTGCACGGAGGTGAGCACGGCATCGAAGTTCATATCCTCTACTTGCAGTGTCATGCCCAGCACATCGGCCACGGCCTGCATGATGTCGATGTCTATGCCCACGATGCGTCCGTCCTGATAATATTCATAAGGCTTGAAGGTGGCATTGGTGGCCACCACGAGCCTGCCGTTGGGTCTGCCTATGGCTTTGGGCTGATAGGCCACGCCCATTCCGCCCTGCACGTGGCGCCGGCGTATGGAGTCGAGCGTGCCATCGTTGGCCAACAGCCTCAGCGCATGGTTTATCTGCCGTGCCAGACTCTGCCTGTCGCGGCTCACGCAAAAGGCATAATCGTCTTTGCTGAAAGCCTGGGGCAGCAGTGCCAGACCGTCGTTCTGCGCCACAAAGGCACGCGCCGGAAGCTCATCTTCTATCACGCAGTCCACCTTGCCTTGCATCAGCGCCTGTATGGCATCTGCCGTCTTGGTGAACCGCTCCACCTGTGTGCCCTCCTTGTCATGCTCCATGGCCGAAGCCTTTGTGTCAGCCACGGTGCCCAGCTGCACGCCTATGCGGCTGCCGGGCAGGTCGGCCTGCGAGCGTACCACCTTTTTGCGGCCTCCGCAACAGCACAGCACAACGAGCATGCAAAGGCACAACATTGTCTTGATAATGTATCTCAAAGCTTTGTATAATTTTCCGGCAAAATTAAGAAAAAACCACTAAAAGGCGCATGTCGGCACGCTTTTTATCATCTTTTCACCCTTCCGGGCCCTTCAGCGGCACGCTTGCAAGATGAAAAAAAACGGTTGGCACCCTCCTTCAGGCACCAACCGCTCGTTAGTCATGCGTGTGAATATTAATACAATGGATGCTGCTGACCTTGCAATCCCTTGTTAATGTCAATGATAGAAGTAGTGTTGAGCGGAAGTATTTCCACCTTATTCTTCTCCAATCCACGGAAGAGAGAGGTTGTCATCCATGCTTCTTTTGCCGAGATGTTATGATTGCTGTTGATAAATCCCTTGGTGGCCTGAAACATATTCTGCACGGTATAGCCTTGCTTGGCATAAGCCGCAGAATCAGAACGAGTGATGGCAGTGTAGCCCATGTGCACAAGAGGCGATTTAAATCCGCTTGGTGTCTCGGGCTTATAGGCCGCATAGCGGTCTATGTTGGCAAAGCGGCCCTCACCGGCAGCCATCTTCAACAGGTCGGCTTTGGTCTGCGTAAGTGTTTCATAGAGAATGTTCCATCTCACCAAATCGGTACGGCGCCATCCCTCAAAGCCCAGCTCCAGCTTTCTCTCTTCCTGAATGGCCTTCAAGAAAGCATCGTGCGCTGTAGGTATGTCGCCCACCTTTGAGGCGTCGCCACCGAAAGCGCGCAGGCGTACTTGGCGAAGTGCGCTGACAGCTTCGGGCGTAGCGCCATTGTTCAGCTCGTTGAGAGCCTCAGCATACATAAGCAGCACGTCAGAGTATCTGAGCAAAGGAAAGTCTATTTCCCTGACATTCACTTTCGCACCCGCATCAGTTTTCCAGTCTACACGAAATTTTCCGATGGTCATACTGGGATAGCCATTCAGCTTTCTGGTGCCCACCTTGTCTTTTGTTCCGTCATAGCCATAATTGCAAATAGCCACGTCACGACGCTGGTCGCCATCAGCAAAGTCGAAGTAATAAACGGGATTGGCAATCATCTGGGGCGCAGCCTTGCCATACATCGTATTAGTGTGCGAGAAGATGCCGTTGGTATAACCCACGTTATAGCTGCTCACCTGTGTGCCATACTGGCCCACCTGAAGCATGGTTTCGTTGTCGAACTTCTTCTCAAGAATGTCTCTCCACACCGTTTCATAGGATGGCAACAATGAGTTTTCTCCCCGGTCGATCACTGCCTTGCAGGCATCGGCCGCAATCTGATAGAGCTGCCTGATGCGCGCTTCATCGCTACGCTTGGCCATCTTTACGGAAGAGGGATCGTAAGTGTTGAGATCCCATCTGAGCGAATAGCCGGCAGCATAGAGGGCTATACGGGCCAATGTGCCGTAAGCGGCGTTTTTGGTAAATCGCTCGCTCTCACTTCCGACCGTCTTCTCGCTGGCCCACGACAGCAGCGACACGGCACGCTGCATATCGGCTATGATATGGTCGTATATGGTATCACGGCTTGTGCGCGACGAGTAGAAGCTGCTGGCGTCTGAAGTAGGCGTGGTGATGAAAGGCACATCACCGAAAAAGCGTATCAAATTGAAATAGTTCTCGGCACGTATGGCCAAAGCTTCGCCCAACAGATGGTTGAGCTTTTTCTGCTCGGAAGCATCAGTGCTGCTCATGCCCTGCAACTTCTTGATGCACACATTGGCATACTCAATGCCCTTATACATCGAGTTATACAGCCCGGTGGGCGCATTAGACGACGTATAAACATAATTGGCTATCTGATTTTTGGAGTTTGTCTCACCCTCAGTAGAGAAGCATTCGTCGGTGCCCATACCGAGCTGGTAGAAGAACTCGCGGTTGAATGTCTGAGGATAGCACCCCAACACGGCCATCTCTGCCTTGTTGACATCCTCGAAAACCGTTTCACTGTTATACTTGCTTTCTGAAGGCATGTCAAGATAATCGCTGCATGAGGCAAGCCCCAACATCATCAGCGCAGACATGCACAGGCATATTATATTCTTTTTCATGATTGTTGCTTAATTAAAATTAGAACGTAAGATTCATGCCAACTACGAAACTCTTTGAACGGGGATAGGCAGAATTGTCTATACCGGGAGTAAGGGCACTGGATGAAGCTGACACTTCAGGGTCGAAGCCGTCATATCCCGTAATGGTGCAAATGTTATTGAGCGTGGCATACAGTCGCAGGCTCTGCACCTTAACCTTTTGCATCCATGTCTTGGGGAAGGTGTAACCCAGGGTGATGGTGCTCAGTCTGAGGTAGCTGCCGTCTTCTATATAGGTGTCGAGAGGGTCGGATATGGCTATTCTGTTGTCGCTGTGAACGCTCCACATCTGACTTTGGGCATGCTGATTGGGGTTGAGCTGAGCCAAACGGGCCAAGTCTGTTGTTTCCTTACCGGTGAGCGGGTCGATCAAGGTATACCTGTTAGCCATGGCAGCCAGTGTATTCTGGTTGGGCAAATAGGGGCCTATATATCTCTGGGTGTTCATGTTGAACACGTCGCCACCCACAGAGAAGTTCATGAAGATATTCAGATCAAAGCCTTTATAGCTGAACGTGTTGCCCAAACCACCGGTAAAATCAGGGTTGGCATTGCCTATCACAGTTCTGTCATCGGTGCTCCACACGGGATTGCCTTTGGCATCTGTCTGTCCTGCCGTGCACACATACTTCACGTCACCGGGCTTGACAGCGCTTCTGGTGCGTCCTTTCAGAGAAGGCACACCATCCTTTAAGGTATATGAACCATCAGCATTTTGCGTAAAGTCGTCGGTGGTATAGACACCCGCAACTTTGTAACCATAGAACTGTCCTAAGGGCTTTCCCTCTTCTATCTTGAACCACATACGGCTGTCATAGTCTTGTATCATATAATTGTTTTCGCTGTCGCTGCCATACAGGCTTAACACTTTGTTGTGGTTGAAAGCGATATTAAGATTGGTGTTCCAAGTGAAGTTCTTGGTAGAGATATTGGTAGAATTCAATACAATCTCTACACCTGTGTTGCGTATAGAGGCCAGGTTCTGATACTGATAAGAATAGCCTGTGGATGTAGGTATGCGGTTTTGGATGAGCAGATTGTCTGACTTGTTGTTGTAATAGTCGATGCTTCCGTTCAGCCTTCCTTTGAAGAAGCCGAAGTCAAGACCCACATTCACCGTCGTGGTTTTCTCCCATTTCACCTCGGGATTACCAACAGTTGAACCGGGAACGAGAGTTGGTATCACCTCAGAGCCATTGGTATAATAGCCTGCTCCGTAGTCCGTGGCATACATATTGTCATCTATATTGTCGTTGCCAGTGGTACCTATACCTACTCTCAGCTTCAAGTTTGACAGCCAGTTTTTGGTGGGTCGCATCCAAGACTCCTCAGTGATGCGCCATGCAGCACTTGCTGATGGGAACCAACCCCACTTATGCCCCTTGCCGAACTTAGAGCTGCCATCGGTACGCAAGGTAGCAGTGAGGAGGTATCTTTCGTTCCAGTTGTAAGAAGCTCTGCCGAAGAAAGAAACCAATCCACGCTCACTCTTGCCCGATGCCCAAGAATAAGGAGTAGCCATCGTGACATTGTTCAAGCCGAAGTTAGCCTCCGGGAAATTGTGATACTCGTTGTTCAGATTCATCTTTCCACGGTTGTATACCTCATGTCCCAACAGCACGTTCACGTGATGGAGCCCATACTTGTGCGCCCAGTTCAAGGTGTTGGTGATCTGCCAGGTAGATTGCTCGGCGTTGTTTCTGTATCCATAAGGGCCGCCATTGTTCTTTGCGGCACGTGTATAGCCCTTATCCCAATAGTCGGCACGTGCCTGCTGCCACGTATAACTGTAGGCAGTGCGCCAGGTAAAGTCTTTCAGGAAGTCGAACTCTATACCTGCGTTCATCGTCCAGAGCCTTGTGCGCTTGGTATTATCTATACTCTCGTTACTTAACAGCGGATTTTCTATATCATATTGAGAGTCGATAGACATCATGTCTTCAGAGATATCCTCGCCTAACATCTGCTCGTCTGTGAATCGGGCACCACCCGTGGCAGGCTGAAGAATAATGTTTTTGAGTGAGCCTGAGAGTGAGCCGCCGCCCTCAAGTTTTGTATTCTGAAAGCTCGTTGCAAAGTCAAAGCGCACGCCTTTCCATAACTCATGATTAAGTTTCAGGCGGATAGAATTCTTGTCAACGCCGTGCTTAGACAGTATACCGTCCTCACCCGTATAATTATATGAGAGCAAATATTTGGTTTTGTCATTTCCTCCGCTTATGCTCAGATTGTGATTCATCGACGTGCCTGTGCCTCCGAACACCTCATCTTGCCAGTCTATGCCTTTACGGTTGGCATACATGTCGTTAATTCTGCTATAAGCACCTGTGTAAAAGTCGGCTGACGACACGTCACCACCATAGAAACTGGCAAAATTAGCCTCGTTTCCGGCCAGTGTCTGAAGCTCATACTCATACTTAACGTAATCGAGCGTACCCAATACATCCAACTTCTTACCCAGCCAATTCCAGCTATAATAAGTGTTATAGTTAACTTGTGTCTTGCCTTCCTTGGCACTCTTGGTGGTTATGATGATTACTCCGTTGGCACCTCTTGCACCATAAATGGCCGTAGCCGAGGCATCCTTCATGATGTCGATGGTCTCTATATCGTTGATGTCTATCTGCTGCAAAGCATTCTCCATCTCAAAACCATCTACGATATACAATGGTGTTGTGCTCTGAGTGATAGATGTTCCGCCACGAACCGTTATGTTTACATCGGCACCGGGCGCGCCGCTCTGCGACACGATGTTCACACCGGCAGCCTTACCCTGCAGTGCTTCTGCGGCAGTTGCCACAGGCCTGGAAGCCAAATCTTTGCCTCCTACGCTCACGGTACTACCTGTCAGGTCAGCCTTACGAACCTTGGCATAACCTATGGCAACCACTTCGTCAAGCATCTGGGCGTCTTCCTCAAGCACACAGTCGATGTTTGTGCGATTCTGAACATTCACCATCAGGTCTGAAAAGCCCACATAGGTAATCTTCAGCTGCTTTGTTCCATCTGGCACTTGAATCTTAAACTTACCGTCAATGTCGGTTACCGCTCCTGCCTTCGTGCCGGGAGCAGTTACTGTGGCGCCGATAATCTCAGCGCCCTTCGCGTCTTTCACTGTACCAAATATCGTATGAGTCTGCGCTATACCACTCAGACAGCACAGCAGCATCACCAACAATACAAGGTAACGTTTCTTTAGTTTGTTGTTCATAATATTTAAAATGTAATTAATAGATATGTTTTTAATTCTCTGTTAAATGGGTCAGGCAATGCAAAAATTCACATCTTTGACTGCCGGTGCCATTGCTTTAAGCGATTGTTTGGCTTACTTATCCCAGCAAGAAGCCTTCGTAGGATGACCTTTATAATACTCTGAAACTCTTTGATAAACTGAAAATCAGCCTAGAGCTATCGGATAGCTGCTAGGCTGGTTATGATTTATCCTAGCCATGCCCTGCGGATGTCAAGGCAGTTACTTGTTCTCTGCGCTCTCATTAAAGGCAGCCTCCTCAGCCGCGGCGATGATGTCTTCGCGCGAGGGAGGCTCTTTGGCTGAGATGTCAGACAGGTCGAACTCGTCGGCATCATGCTTCTTACCGCCACCCACAGGCGTTGTCTTCGTGTGGACAGGCTCTGGTGTGTCGCTAAACACCTCTGTCTTGAAGGCTGTCTCGTGCTTCTCTTCCTGAGGCTTGCTGCCTACAATGAAATCGTTTTGTGGCTCCATTGTGGGCACCAAGTCCACCGGCTCTTCCTCCATCTTTGTTCTGTTGCCCTTAGCGGCAAACACTTGGTCGATGAATTGCGGCTCGCGACGCAGCTTTTGCAGCGTTAGCTTGGCTGCCTGTTGCTGACTTTCCTTCTTTGAGTAGCCTTTTCCCTGACCGCCTTTAAGGTCTTCTATGATTACCTGATAGTGAAACAAAGGGCTTCCGCTCTCATCTTGCTTCTGATCGAGCATCTCAAAGCTCACGTTCACTCTGTTTTTCTGGCTCCACTCCAACAGTTTCGACTTGAAGTTAACCTCTTTGTAAGCCACCTTGTCTATGTTGATGAGCTCACCCAGAATGCGTTGCTTCATGAAGAACATGCAGGCATCGTAGCCTCTGTCGAGGTATAACGCGCCCACAAGCGCCTCGAAGGCGTTGCCACCCATATAGCTGTTGTGTGACGAGCTGTGCCCGCTGGAGAGCACAAGGTTGGTTATTCCCATCTCATCGGCCAGGCGGTTGAGCGTCTCGCGCTGCACAAGTTTGGAGCGGGTATTGGTGAGAAAGCCCTCGCGCTTGCCGGGGAAGTGCTCATAAACGATATCTCCTACGATGGCATCCAGTATGGCATCTCCCAGAAACTCAAGTCTCTCATTGTTCACGGGTCGCCCTTTAGCGTTGCGCCGTGCCACACTCTTGTGCATGAGGGCCAGCTTATAGTAGCTGATGTTGTGGGGATAGAGCCCTATGACATGATACAAAGAAGAATAAAGCTCCTTTTCCTTGCGGAAAGGGAGCCTTATCTTATCGAAAAAATTAATCAACATACTTTTTGAAAATAACGCATGCGTTATGTCCGCCGAACCCGAAGGTATTGCTAAGTGCTACACGCACCTCACGCTTCTGTGCTTTGTTGAACGTGAAGTTCATGTTATAGTCTAGCTCGGGATCGTCATCGCCTTCCACATGATTGATGGTAGGAGGAACTACATTGTTCTTCACAGCCAGCACGCAGGCCATAGCCTCAACGGCACCGGCGGCACCCAGGAGGTGACCTGTCATACTCTTGGTAGACGAAATGTTGAGTTTATAAGCATGATCGCCGAATACATCCTTGATGGCTTTGGCCTCTGAGATGTCGCCAACGTGAGTTGACGTGCCGTGAACATTGATGTAATCGATGTCTTCAGGCTTCAGACCGGCGTCGTCCAGGGCAGCTTGCATAACGAGCTTGGCTCCCAAACCCTCCGGATGGCTTGCCGTGATGTGGTAAGCGTCGGCACTCTCGCCCTCACCCACCATCTCTGCGTATATCTTAGCGCCACGAGCCTTTGCGTGCTCAAGGTCTTCCAGGATAAGGCAACCAGCACCTTCGCCCATCACAAAGCCGTCTCGGCTGGCCGAGAAGGGGCGTGACGCGTGCTCAGGGTCGTCGTTGCGTGTGGAGAGAGCCTTCATAGAGTTGAAGCCACCCACACCGCAGGCGCATATAGCGCTCTCTGCACCACCTGCCACAATCATGTCGGCCTTGCCCAAACGTATGAGGTTGAAGGCATCAGCCAGGGCGTTGCTCGATGAAGCGCACGCTGACGTGGTGGCATAGTTAGGTCCATGGAATCCGAAGTGAATGCTGATGTGTCCGGCGGCGATGTCGGAAATCATCATAGGTATGAAGAACGGCGAGAACATAGGGCCTCTGTCAAGATGCTGCCCATAGTCTACCACCTCCTGCTGGAAGGTGTTGATACCGCCGATACCTACGCCATAAATCACGCCGATACGGTTTTTATCGGCCTTGTCTAAGTCTAATCCGCAATCTTTGATGCCCTGAATGGCACTCGCCATAGCCAACTGCGTATAGCGGTCCATACTCTTTCCTGTCGAGATATTCTTTAGGGTCAAAGCCCTTCACCTCGCAGGCAAAGTGCGTCTTAAACTGAGTCGTATCAAATTGCGTAATAGGAGCAGCACCACTCTTACCCTCCAGCATAGCCTGCCAAGTGTCTTCAGGATTATTGCCTAAGGGGGTAACAGCACCGAGTCCTGTTACTACTACTCTTTTTAATTCCATTAAAATAAAAGTTTACACTAACAATAAATCGAATAAAACGCCGCAAGAAAATTACTTTGCGTTTTCTTCGATGTACTTGATAGCGTCACCTACAGTAGCGATCTTCTCAGCCTTCTCGTCAGGAATAGAGATATTGAACTCCTTCTCGAATTCCATGATCAACTCAACGGTGTCCAGAGAATCTGCACCAAGATCGTTTGTGAAGCTTGCTTCGGGCTTAACCTCATCCTCGTTTACACCAAGTTTATCAACGATAATAGCCTTAACTTTTGATTCAATTTCTGACATAATAGTTGCTTTTAAAATGTTAAATTATTATTTGCTAATTAAAAATCGGGTGCAAAGAAACAAAGAAAAATTCAAGTTTGCAAATAAAATGATAAAAAAAGCAAACATTCTTGCACAAACAAAGGCGTTTGTGCAGTTTTTTGAAGATTTTTAAAGCCTAAGCCAACCACTTGTCGCACCTGAGCTTGAAACTTCATAATATGACGCATATACATTAAAAATGGCAAAAAAGAACTCAATAATTTTGTCTTTCCCACAAATTGCATTATTTTTGCAACACATTCAAAAACATACATTGATATGTCTTTTACCGAACATTGCAACGAGATTTTCAATCAAGCTATCCGCGACTATCATGTCATGGATAACGTAGACACCCCTATCAGTAACCCTTACGACCGTGACTCTATTGAAAACAGGCTTTACCTGAAGTGCTGGATCGACACGGTGCAGTGGCATCTTGAGGATTTGATACGCGACCCGCACTTGGATGCGGTGGAAGGCATGAACCTCAAGCATCGCATAGACCGCAGCAACCAAGACCGCACCGACCTGGTGGAGCAGATAGACTCTTACTTCAGACAGCTGTTTTGCGACGTTACACCTAACGAAGATGCCACCATCAACACCGAAAGCCCCGCATGGGCCATCGACAGGCTGTCTATACTGGCTCTGAAAATCTATCACATGAAGGAGCAAACCATGCGAACAGATGCCAGCAAAGAGCACCTGGAGAAGTGCGCCGACAAGCTCTCCATACTGCTGGAGCAGCAGAAGGACCTCTCTACGGCCATCGACCAGCTGCTGGACGACATCAAGGCGGGACGGAAATACATGAAGGTTTATCGGCAGATGAAGATGTATAACGACCCGTCTACCAACCCTGTGCTCTACAAGAAACAAAACTCCTAACGCATCAGACATGCAGCCACAACACCTGCTCATCATCAGATTTTCGGCCTTAGGCGACGTTGCCATGATGGTGCCCGTGATATTTTCGCTGGCACATCAATACCCCAACCTGCGCATCACCGTGTGCAGCAGGCCTAGGGTGAGGTTCCTCTTTGAGGGATTGGCGCCCAACGTGGGCTTCATGGCAGCCGACGTGAAGGGCGAATATCGCGGTTTGCCAGGCCTCAACAAGCTCTATTCAAGGCTCCTGGCCAAGCAACCCACGGCCATAGCCGACTTTCATGACGTGCTGCGGTCGAAATATCTCAGGCTCAGATTCGTCATCGGAGGATATAGGTGCAAGCACATCAACAAGCATCACGACGGAAAACGCAAGCTGTGCGCATATAATAATAAGGTGTTGGTGCAGCAACCCACATCCTTCCAAAACTATGCCGACGTGCTGGAAAGGCTGGGCTACCCCGTGAAGCTCAACTTCACAAGCCTGTTTTCTGAACAAGGGGGCGACATGACTCTGCTGCCCAAGCTATTCGGAAACAAGCCACAAGGCCAGCAGTGGATAGGCATAGCACCCTTCGCTGCCCACGAGTGCAAGCAATATCCTGCCGAAAGAATGCTGCAAGTCATCAAGTTGCTGGCGCAAAAGCACAAGAATGCCAGGATATTTCTGTTCGGAGGAGGCGACAAGGAAACCAAGCTCATAGACCAATGGGCAGCCCAATATCCCCAGTGCACCAATGTTCCTAAAAATCTGGCCAGCCTCTCGCAAGAGCTCATACTGATGAGTCACCTCGACGTGATGGTCAGCATGGACTCGGCCAACATGCACCTGGCATCGCTCACCCACACACCCGTGGTGAGCATTTGGGGAGCCACACATCCCTATGCAGGCTTCATGGGATGGAACCAAAGCCCTGACGATGCCATAGGGCTGCAACTAGACTGCCGGCCCTGCTCCGTCTACGGCAACAAACCATGCCGAAGAGGCGACTTGGCTTGCCTCTACAACATCACGCCGGAGCAGATAACCGACAGGGTGGAAAAGCATTTGAAAGAACAAACAGAGACACATTAATTATATTTATTCACCAAGTAATACACGACAATTATGAAAAAGTATGTATGCGATGTTTGCGGATGGGTGTACGACCCAGCAGTTGGAGATCCTGATAACGGCATAGAGCCCGGAACAGCATTTGAAGATTTACCCGATGACTATGTATGCCCGGTGTGCGGAGTAGGCAAAGAAGACTTTAGCCCCGTAGACGAGTAACAGTACATCGTACTAATAATCAGAGGCGCTCATAAGGGAAACAAAACTCCATATGGGCGCTTTTTTCGTGACAGCAAGCAGCATACTTCATAGGTCTTAGTACAATGTATGTAATGCATTGAATATCTGATAGTTATCAAAATCCATTCAAAGACCATTCAAAAAGCATGGTTTTACTCATCCAAAATGCCTGTTTTAGCAAGCAAAAAGGGCATTATAGCAAAGCAAAACGGCATAATTTGCCAATCAATATGCTCCCTGAGGCCCCAAACACATTCTTATGCTCATCCATAAAGCTTATTCCGGAAACCGGCCCATACACCTCATGATAAGGGATAGGCTGAAATACGGAGGATGAGATGTGGGTGGAATGTGGGTGAGATGTTTTGCACCTGCCCTAACCGTGTATCTGTTTGATATACAGCGATGTACAAGATGGGTGGAATGGGTGGAATAGGAATTCAACTATTTTTTTGTTATCATGCATTTAGGGCACCATAAAACTGTGCTCAACTTGTAAAGATGCACCGTGGAACGTCCACAAGCGAAAAGCAATTCTGCTGCAAACTACAGCAGAAAGCGACCCTTGTGGTCGCGAGCAAGCGAAAAACATCCATAAGTAGGGACAATTTCGTGACCACAAACAGGGAGAATTCACCCCTATCGCAGAGACGAGCGGCCATGCTTCCGCTCCAGCATATAGCGCAAATTACATATATCCAACTTGTTTTCCTGCTAGAATTTTATGTATGAATTTATAATATCGAATTACTCTATTAACAATTTGATACTAATAGTATGTTGATTGTCGATATTAAACTTCATAATTTTGCAATATGAATAAGGAAGAAACATTTTCTAAAAAATTTGGAGGTTTCATAGCAATGAAACGTAATGAAATGGGTCTAACACAGGAAGGCCTTTCGTTTAAATGCGGACTGCATAGAACATACATAGGAATGATAGAAAGGGGAGAAAGAAATATCACATTATTAAATGTCATGAAACTTGCAAACGCTTTTGATATGCCATTATCTAAAATGTTTAAAGAGTATGAGCAGTATTGATAATCGATTTCGTAGAAAGTGGCAAGATTATGGAGGAATTAATGCCACAAATGCAGAACACAATTTTTATGATGTCTTTAAAAACCTTTTTAAAGATACAGAATATGAAATTGTTACTCAGCCTACCTTGTTTAATAAAATATATTTGAATGTTTCTTTACCTGAAGAAGAGGAAAAACAAATCTACCATCCTGATAAACCTATTACAAAGCATGGTATTCAACCAGACGCTTTAATCCGGAATAATGAAACCGGGAAGACTATTTTCATTGAACTAAAACGGCAAGATGGTTGGGTTGAAGGAAAAACAAGGTCAGCTGGTAGAGGAAATGCTCATGAAAGACTTTGTAAGTATTTTACACCCGGCTTATTAAAGATATTACGAAAGGCTAGCAACATAGACAATAATTTTTATCCTTTTTGGATTGTATTTCAAGGTGATATAACAAGAGATCCATGTCGTGTTAGAGAAATAACCCTTTGGTTTGATAATAATAAGGCGAATTATTTCTTTTGGAGGAATATACTTGATGCAGAACCTCTAATTGAACATTTTGAAAAATATATAGTACCTTTATTAAGTTAAAAAAGAGGGAAGATATTATTCTTCTCTCTTTTTTTCGGTTTCTTCTCTTACATCTAATCCCCAAACAGTCCATCCGTCAGGATGATGCCTAGCAAATAGTTCAATTTTCTTTTGTGTAGGAAACATTAATTCTATGTCTTTTTGAACAATATCAGGTTTCCTACTATGTTCACGACGAGGGGATCTGACCAACTGTTGAATATTCCTAGCTCCACGTGGTTGTGGGATTTTACCCTTCTTAAAGACAAGGCATAATTCACAATTAGACAAAGTATATTGTCCTGGATTATGGCTCATTTTGTCCCAAACAAATGCAACTGTTTTATATTCGAAGCCCCAAGCATTTCCTAATTCTATACCATGTTGCAAATGTGGACTTGTTACCCACATAAATAATAAGCAGTTGTCAGCTGCTATCTTCGGAATTGGAATTTTCTTTAGCTCAAACATTTTCAAAGTAGGGTATTTGAAATTAGCAGCACTAATGAAAATATCCCTCTTCCAACCTTTATTTAGACTTTTTATAGACGATTTGTCAAATTGCATCTTTCCTCCATAATCCCATGGTGGATCACAATAGATTACATCAAATTTTTCTGAAGGAAGATCTGGATAAAGTTCAGGAAGGTCATTATGCATTGTACGTCTTGCTTGTTCTGGTGCATAAATCCTATATCCAGAAATAGCATTACTTCTATCTTCTTTTTCAAATAGATCGTCAAATAAACCTTTCATATTACAAAGATACATGATTTAATCTTGAGAGGCAAACTTTTTAATATTTATTGGCATTGATTTGCATGTCAACGCTTATCTATAGAGTAATATACATTACGTCTCTAGCATTAATGGTTTAGAAGTCATGCTGCGGGAACTTCTCGCAATTGATATAGAAAGTACCTAAAACTGTTATTTGTTGATTACTTTTTTAGAAACTTTCGTTACGTTCTCACTCTTCGTGCTTCCGCATACATAAAACCATAAGAAGAATGCCTTCCCTAACATCCTCGACAAACCAACAAAACTCCCGGAAACAACGAGCTTGCGAACGTACCAACGCCCCCCAGCGCAGGAAGCCCGCTACTGAACAAGAATGCATACAACCCATAAATTTTTGCAGTGAAGGCTCACTTGATACATGGACCGACAGTAAGCTGAGAGAAACGTATTCTACCGTCCCCTGCACAATGTAATTGCTTGGCTAAAAGTGCCCTCATCCGCCAAAGAAATACCCTTATACATTTGCAACTTTCATATAATAGTGCTATATTTGCAAATTGTAATGCTATTAACATAAAAATACTAATGAAGCCTGAATATGAACCACTCCAAATATGACAATAAAAAGAATCTTTGCGTATCCATAAGAACTCTTAACTATAATGACATTTCATCTATATTGAAAAGGTTATTATTCTTTTTAGCATTATTATATGCTTGCTCCGCATATTGCATCTCTGTTACGTATAGGACTACCTATAAGTTGACTGAGGACGGACAGCGGCAAACTTGCGACAACATTCTTGATATTGGCGACAGTTGTTCGTGCTTCTACAACTTCAAGTCGTATCGCTCTGATAGGGTTATAGACAGCCTGCTTGCCTGCGGTTACAACAGGTATGAGATTATCGAAATATTGCGGAAGATGAAGCTTCTTGGACATATGACCAACTATGCCGTATTCAAGAACTATCCAAAGGCTGGAAGGCTCACATATATGGACAATATTTGGGGCAACTATACTTATGAGGAAAGAATGCCTGAGCTGGATTGGAAACTGCTGGATGGTGATACCGTAATTTTAGGTTATCCTGCTTATAAGGCTCAAACGAAATACCGAGGGCGCACGTGGACTGTTTATTATGCGCCTGATATAGCGGTCAGTGACGGACCCTGGAAACTATGCGGCTTGCCGGGACTTATCTTATATGCCACGGAATCGGAAGGTGTATTTGCTTTCGAGGCTGTCGGAATAAAAAATGGACAGTTACTAGAGTCTGTCAAACCATGGAAGAAAAAGGTTAAGCACTGCACGGCCAAGGAACTTGCCGCGCTGATAAAGCTCCATGCATGGGACAGCAGCCAGTTCACCATGCAGACGATGGGCATAGGCTCGCAGATGTATGACGCGCAAGGGCATCCTATGCCACCGGAACACAAAAAGGCTTGCTTGATAGAAATACCAGAATGAGAAGGTTCATTGCCATAATATGTATTGTTATCACCGGAATAGCTAATTGTTTCGGGCAGACCTATAGTGGCAAGATTGCGGATGCCAACGGAAAAGCATTGGGAGGCGTATCAGTCATTTTGCTTGACGCAAAGGCTCATCCCGCAGGATTCGGACAAAGCGCAACTAATGGAACGTTCGCCGTGAAGCCACAGCAAGGAAAATCGCCTCAGTCAATCAAAATGAGCAAGATGGGGTTTGAAACCATCAAGATGAATCTTTCTGAGTTTGTTGACGGCAAGACCTACACGCTGAAAGAAAAGACATTTGAGCTGAATGAAGTCAGAGTAACTCCCGACAAGGCATGGCAACGCGGCGACACTACAACATATCTTGTATCAGCTTATATGCAGAAGCAGGACCGCAGCATAGCCGATGTGCTAAAAAAAATTCCTGGTATAGAAGTTAGGCAAGACGGACAGATAAGCGTTGACGGAAAGGCTATAAACAAATTATATATTGAAGGCATGGACTTGCTTGGCGGCAAATACTCGTTGGCAAGCGAGAATCTTAATGCTCAAAAGGTGAGCAGGGTACAGGTGCTGCACAATCACCAACCGGTGCGTGTGCTCCGTGATGTAAACTTCAGCGAGCAGGCTGCATTAAACATTGTCCTTAAAGACGATGCTCGCAACGTATGGCAAGAGCTCATTGAACTATCGGGAGGACACACCTTGCAAGGCGATGGCTCATGGCTTCGTGACGGCAGGCTTCTGACCATGCTTTTCGCAAGAAAGAAACAAAGCATCAGCATGTTCAAGACAAACAATACCGGAAAAGACATATCGCGGGAAGTTTCCGACCTTGCTAATGAAAACGCAGAAATAGACGATGGCGCACAGCTGCAGAACATAAGTCTCACCGACCCCACGCTTGACCAACAAAGATACACATTCAACAATACCAACCTCTTTGCCACCAACTGGCTTTTCAAACCGAATAAGGATACAGACCTCCGTTTACAAGCCGATGGTCTTATAGACAAGACCGAACAAAACATGAACCGCACGACAACATTCATTGATGCCGGTGCCGATGGCGTCACTGTGACAGAGAATCAGTGTGCATTCAGCAAACGAAATGAATGGAATGGGGAATTGCTGTATAAGCTCAACTCAGACAAGACTTTCGTGAGCAATTCGCTACGTGGATACGTAGACTTTAATTATTCGCGCGGGTTGTCAATGTTGAATGGAACTGAAGTCAGGCAGAATGTAGAACCACGCAAAAGGTATATAGAAGACAATTTGAGAATAATAAAGAACCTGTCCAACAGCCATAGCCTGTCATTTACCACTCGGCTGCATTATGGCTATCTGCCTGGAGCTCTCCTCCTTCAAGATGGAAACAGTGAGAGGCTCGCCATTCACAACCTGCTCTGGAATGCATCGTCATACTTCCGCCACAAACTTGCAGGAATATACCTAACATGGAGAATTGGGGCTGAATATACCGACCAACGACAAAACATTGACAACACCATGATAAAAGCCACTGATAAATATCAGCGATTCAATGTTTGGATAGCCCCCTCATTATCTTACAAATCTCAATCTTTCAGCATTATTGCTATAGGTAGGACCAGCTTTGTTCACCGTAGGTTGGGCATGATGAAGCGATGGCAAACAGTTTTTCAGCCAACGGTTATGATGGAGTACAAACTCAACGGATATGTGAGTACCAATCTGGATTACGTCAGTTCATGGAGTGCGCTTTCGCTTTCCCAATTATCAGATTATCCTATCTTCACCGACTATATGTCTCTGTCGCAAGGCGTAGGGAGTCTGTTGAATTCACGTAAACGGATGGTCATGCACTCATGGCGGTACAGCAATCCCGTACATGGCCTTACTGGATCTGTTGGCTTTACATATAACCACACAAGCGGCATACCTCTTTATAACAGTTCTTACACCGAAGGGGTCTATATGCGCAAGGCAAACGGAGAGGAGAGTGATGCCGACAGCTATATACTCAATGGCAGAATAAGCAAGGCCGTTGGTTGGGGAAAGCTCTCCATTGCCCTTTCGGGCACAGTTAATTGGTACAACTATGACCTTATGGTCAACAATGTGCGCACGCCCATCAACCAACGTCATGCCACAACAGGCATAGAACTCTCATGGCATCCATTGTCTTGGCTATCGGCTGAAGAGAAAAGTGATGTCAACTTCAACCGACAGAGTTCATCTTCATCATCGATTGAAAAAACCACCCTACGATATTTCCGCCATAAGCTCAACATCTTCCTGATGCCGGGCAAATGGCAGATAGAGTGCATGAACGAATATTATCATAGCAATGACAATATCATTTCCAACAACTATTTCTGCGATATGAAGGCGAGTTATCGGACTAAGACATATGAAGTAGGCGTGACTTGCACAAATATATTCGGCACAACCAACTTCGAAAGGCACATAGTCAACTCATATACCCGTGCTTTTACAATGAATGTTCTTCGTCCACGATCTATACTCTGTTTCTTTAGCTTCTCTTTTTGATATTCCTTTGTTTTGATTGGCAAGCCAAAGAGCTACTTGACGGTGCTGACGCAACAGTGTCTTCGGCTGGCTCTATATCTTGGAACAGATAAACCATAAGCTCCAATATCTGCCTATAAAATTATCCCAGACTCCCGTAACGGCTCATAAAAGCAATAGAAAAAACCGTTGCATGGATCAGTAGGAAATTTTCTTTTCTTCGTCCGAAAGAGAGTTGAACATTTCTTTTCTTACATTCTTCGTCGTTTTATTTCTATCGTATTAAGGCCTCACCACATCATCGAAGTGAATCTTGGCCCATCCAATGAGTTGGTCGATGGCGGGGATGAGCGACTTGCCGATATCGGTGAGACGATATTCTACGCGAGGGGGCACCTCGGGATATACCTTACGATCTATGAGGTGACTCTCGTTAAGTTCCTTGAGAGTCTTGGAGAGCATCTTCTGTGAACAGTCGGTCATGTGAGCATGCAACTCACTGAAACGCATCACACCCGCAGAACTTGAGTTAAGGGTGTAGAGCACGAGCAAAGACCACTTGTCGCCGAAACGACTGATCACTTGGCGAATGGGACAGGTGAGATACTCAGGATTGACTTCTTTCTTTGCCATATTCTTCTTATTTCTTCCTTATAGGCGCAAAAATAGCCAAAAGTTATCAAAGAACGAAAAGCAACAAGTTAAAGCAAGTTAATGGTTGATCTGCCTAGGCTACTATTCATCCATTTCCTACCAAAAAGTTAGTATGACACCAAAAAGTTGCCTCTTGGCATTTATTATTATTATGCCTACCTTTGTATCGCCAAACAGAAATTATTCACAACAGAAAAGAAGAAAGGAAACAAATGAGACTAAAGAATTTTATATTAGCGGCAATATTCGCAATCGTCGCACTAAGTGCCAACGCAAAAGGATTGTCATTGAAAGTCTACAACCCCGGAACGAAAGCCATCTTCCCGGTGAGCTCAACTATTGTTTACGGCAAGAAAGACGCTGCACTCATCGACGCGCAGTTTCAGAATCAGTATGCCGAGGAAGTGGTAAAAGAGATAAAGGCTCTGAAAAAGAACCTTAAATATGTGTTCATTTCTTACAACGATCCCGACTTCTACTTCGGTCTGGATGTCATTCATAAGGCGTTTCCGGAGGCACAGATACTATCTACTGCTCAAACAGCCTATCTCATTGAGGCCTCTAAAGACTTCAAACTGAATGTATGGAAAGACCAACTGAAGAGCGATGCACCAGACTCGCTCATCGTTCCTCAAATAGTAGACTCGCTTCCGGCTATAGAGGGTAATGCTTTACAAATAAGATATAGCAAGGACAACACGGCCCATCCCTTTGTGTGGATACCCAGCCTGAAAGCCATTGTTGGCGGAGGCAGTGTTACAGAGGGCGTGCATTTATGGACAGCTGACACACAAGGAGATAAGGGTCTGGCACAGTGGCAAACGGTTATCAGCAACATGCAGGCATTGCAACCTGCCATGGTGGTACCGGCACACTTCGTGTCTTCCGACTTTTCACCGGCAGTACTCGACTTCGATGCTAAATATCTGTCTGACTTCCGTAAGGCAGCACAGCAGAGCAAGTCAAGCGAGGAGTTGATAAAAGCAATGACAGCGCTCTATCCCAATCTTCCCGGTAAAGACGAACTAGCCTTTGGTGCTAAGGTGTTCAAAGGCGAGCAAGCATGGAAAATCTCTACACCCTACCCTCCTATCGGCCGCGCCATCAAGGTGGACTTTGGAAGTTTTGCCTTCAGAAACTCGTTCAAGGATGCACACCACATGACCTTCCTTGGACTTAACGGTATCTACAAAGGGTTAACCGACAACGTAAATCCTACCGTGGTAGAGGTATCACCAAACGTATTCATGGTTTACTGGTCTGAGCCCAACTCTACAAAATCTAATGTAGTACACGTTCAGAACTACAACACAGGGACGGTGTGGACCAACATTGCCGCTCCCGACGGAAAATTCTATAACATGCAAGGAAAGCTCAGTGTAGTGGAATAATCTGGCTAATAGTTCTTGTGTCTATCGAAATTGTTTTCGGTAGACACTTTTTTGTTTATAGCAAAATGCTATTACAGTCTATAGATATTCACTGAAGCGAAGAGAGACTTGCTAATAACATCCATCTTCTTGTTGGAGTGTTGTGATTAAGGTGAAGCCTTGACGAATTGTTTCAAAATATCTAATGCGTTTGAGAGTATTCAGCCTGAAAAGGTGGGTGTCTATAAGAATTATAGCTGAAAGCATTGCATAACTCAAAAGGAAATTCTATCTTTGCAAAAACAATTTATACTATGGGTAGATTCTACAAACACATTTGGATGACTTTACTTGTCATTCTGCTTTCAGCCTTCTGTACGAACGTCGAAGCAAAAGACAAAGTTGTGGAACGTGGTATGGATAAAACTGAAGTCAGAGATATTCTCGGCAAGCCCAAAGCAACAAGCTTCGACCAGTATGGTGAGACATGGACCTATTGGATAATCCCATGGGTGGGAGAAAACGATAAGATAATAACCGTGAATTTCGACTTAAACGGCAAAGTAATCAGTTATAGCGAACGGTTTAAGGATGACCCTTCTAACATCGGCACTCCACCTACTCCAACGCCTCACGCCTCTCTTAAGCCCTACATGCTCTATGAACTTGGAGACCAAGAGTTTGATTTTCTTTTAAGTAAGGTAAGGTCGGCCAGCTTCGACAATGACAAGTACACGTTGCTGGAAGTGGCTAGTCTGGGATGCTGTTATTCCTGCAACCAATGCGCACGCATGATGGAGCTATTCAACTTTAGCGATGATAAGCTCAAGGTGCTTAAGATTATGGCGCCACATATCGTTGACGCTCAGAATGCCTACATCATATACAAAACCTTTACCTTCGATTCTGATAAGGAAAAAGCCGCACAGATTATGACGGAAAGATAAGGCTAAGGAAAAAGAAAGAAAATTCTCCCATCACAAAGATTGAAAATAAAATAAGGGAAGTCAACGGATATATTCTCCTCCCCATTAAATTGAATTAAGAGATTTTACCTAAATAGTGTTATACCAAGATAATATGCATCCACCAATAATAGGTTCATCTTATATGATATTACAGTGCACAAAGTCTGCATTATTCATTCCCGCTCTTTCATTCCATACCATAAGGCGTAAGCAATGGTAAATTCTATGTAATCAGTTGCAATAGTATAGCCAACAAACATTCCATGTTATGCATCTAAAAAGTAGCCTAAAAAAAGCACCTACAATTTTCTTGTAAGTGCTTAATTATCATTGTGGACCAGATAGGACTTGAACCTATGACCTCCAGATTATGAGTCTGTTAAAATACGTTTTTATGAAATTTTATAAGATTTCATGACTTGTTTTATTTGGTTGATATACAATTAATTACTAACTTTGTAACCAAAAGATGCAATCTTATAAAATTGTATTTATACGGCTTTTGTGTTCGCATCGTGTTCGCAAAATGTTCGAAAAATCAACTCTCATTCTAACAGACACCCATTATGAAGGCCTCCAAAACATCACTCAATTGTAACAAAATCGGTAATCTTTCGATGACCCTCGTGCTTGATAAGCGTACAAACAAGAATACAGAAAAGTATCCTATGGCGATCTGCTTCAATATAGACAGAACGCGATGGTACTATAAGCTCGTCGATATGCCATTTCAGACAGAGACGTTCTTCAACTCTGTATGTAGTGTCAGCAGCTCACGCAGCCGGCTGATGGATATCCATGACCAGTGGCAACAGTTGTTGGAAGGATACCGTGAGAAGGTTGTGAAGCTTAGCAAGTCACGACCGATCACGCTTGACAATATCAAGACGATGCTTTCTGGCGCCGGCTTCGAGGAAGAGAACGACTTCTCTTTCCTTGGCGTGTGGGAGGGACTTATCAACAAGTATAAAAGAGAGAATAGGGTAGGTACAGCGGATAACTACTCTTGGTCATTGAACTCCTTCCGAAAGATTATCGGTGAGGTTAATGGATTTAAGATAGACAAGAACACCATCAAGCTATGGGATGAAGGTATGAGAAACGGTATTATGCTGAACGGAAAGCTCGAGGGGAAAATCTCTGATGCTACCAGGGGCATGTATCTCCGGACCTGTCGTGTCGTATGGAACGAGTGCATCAAGCGAGGCTATCTCCCCGAAGAAAGTTACCCGTTTTCAAATAAGGACAACGATCTCGTTTCTATACCGCGAGGGAAGAAGCGGCAGCAGTCGTATTTGACCATTGAGGAGATGACGCAGTTGTATCATGTGTTTACAGAGAAACGTTATCCCGAGACTTGGACGAAGGAATATACGGAGCGTGCCCATGACTCTCTTGGGCTGTTCCTTACTCAGTACCTCTGTAATGGCTTCAATCTGGCCGATGCCGGGAGGCTGAAGTTCAATCGCACCTATTTTGCAGAAGGAGGACGTGCTTTTGAATTTCTGAGGAAGAAGACTTCTGAGACGAGCAATGGCATGTCCGTCGTTATCGTACCTATCATCAAGCCTCTGCAGGTGATTCTTGACGAGATTGGCGCTAAACCAGCAAAGGATGCTTATGTTTTTCCGCAAATCTTCCGTGGCATTGAGGATGAGACGATAAGACGTAAGCTGACGGTACAGGAGAACTCGAATATAAAGGACCGTGTCATCCGCATCTGCAAGGAAGTGCTTGGGTGGGAGAAGAAACCTTCGGGTACCTGGGCCCGCCACTCCTTTGCTACTAATCTCAAGCATCTTGGGGTTGAAGAGTTGTATATCTCTGAGAGTATGGGCCATTCGCTTGGCAACAACATCACAGCCGGATATCAGGACATGTACCCGCTTGAGACTCGCTTCGAGTATAACTCCAAGTTGTTGAATCTTGAGGAAGAAAAGCCGGATATAGACGTCGACAGCATGACTCCGGAGCAGATGAAGGAGATGCTGAAGAAAGTTTTGGGGCAAAAATAATCAATCCGAGATGATTTATTGAAATAAAATACGTAACTTTAGCCACTCAATATTGATAATAGCATTATGGCATTACCTATCAACATAGAAGACCTGCTCAAGAAGCGAAGGGTGGAGGACAACCGTATTGAGTTCAAACGTGGTTGGAATCCCGATGATATTTATCATAGCATTTCTGCCTTTGCCAACGATATAGACAATCTTGGTGGAGGGTATATCCTTGTCGGTGTAGACCAGGATGACAATGGACTTGCCAAACGGCCAGTCATGGGCGTCCCGATAGAGAAGCACGATAAGATACAAAAGGAGATGGTGGCATATAACAATATGATCAGCCCCTACTACATGCCGCGCACTTCGTTTGAGCAAGTAGACGGAGTTGACGTCTTTGTCATCTGGGTGCCTGCGGGACTCAATCGTCCTTATGCTGTTCCTGCCAATGTCACTTCGAAGACAAAGAAGATGACCTACTATGTCAGAAGTGGGTCAAGTAGTGTCGTTGCCAAAGGAGAAATCTACGATGAGTTGATGGCTATGGCTAATCATGTGCCATTTGATGAACGCCCGAATCCAAAGGTCAAGATAGAAGACATCTCGATGGTTCTTCTTCGAGACTATCTTGTGAAGATAGGCAGCAGACTCCAGAAATCTCTCTTCACGCAACCCCTTGAGTTAACCCTTGAGCAGATGGATCTCTATACTGGTCCATCGGAGAATAGAATGCTGAAGAATGTCGCAGCGATGATGTTCAGTGATCATCCAGAGAAGTTCTTCCCATATACCCAGTCAGAAATCGTCGTCTTCCCTAAGGGCAGGTTGAATGATCCTGATAATTTCAGTGAGAACATACTTCATGGCAGTGTACCTCAGCTTATCAATGGAACTTTGGATTATCTAAAGAACAATGTACTCCGTGAGTTCGTTGTCAAACTTCCCGACCGTGCAGAGAGTCTCAGATACTTCAACTATCCTGTCCAAGCTTTGGAAGAAGCAGTCACCAATGCTTTTTATCATCGGGATTACTCACTTTATGAGCCAGTTACGGTAGAGGTACAACCGGATGGAATCACAGTAAGCAGTGTCCCTGGACCCGACCGCTCTATATCTTCTGATGCAATTGAGAAGGGCGGGATAATGTATTCTCGTAGGTACAGGAACCGTCGATTGGGAGATTTTCTTAAGGAGTTGGATTTAACAGAGGGTCGTTTCACGGGCATACCAACAATCCAAGCCAAACTTGAAGAGAACGGATCTCCTCGAGCCAGATTTATCACGGATGATACACGCAGTTATCTTGACGTATTCATACCTGTTCACGAAACTGTAAAAAGCTCGGATATTGCCATCAAAACTTTTGATGAGGTCGAGAATGGGCCGAATAATGAGCCGAATCAAGGAAGCTTTGACCCAAATTCTGACCCAAATGGCCCAAATCCTGACCCAAATAAATTATCAAAGAGGCAGAATACTATATTGAAGACTATCCAACTTCATCCAGAGTTCTCAAGAAAAGCTATAGCAGAACTAACAGGAATGTCAGATTCGACTGTAAAACGTGAAATTAGATTTCTTAAAGAAAGTGGTTTTATCCGGCGAGATGGTCTGACCAAAGGTGGAAAATGGATAGTAATAAGAGAAATACCAATGAATGAATAAACTATGAACAGACTTCACAAGCCCCACGAGATCATGTGCTATGCCGCAATAGTTGCAGCAGTCCCGCTACTTGCCAAGTTTGTAGAGGTCGCATCAGGTTCTGAACTGCCCCCAACGATATGGCATATTACGTGGCTCATCTGCGGAATATCGCTGGTTGTTGTGTGTTCTTGCTTGGTGTATATCTTTGTGGCTATACCTTTAGAGGCAGTGCTGAAGCGAACGAAGAAATCGAAGGTTCCTTCGGAGCGACAACAGAAAGAGGTAGAGGATGACAAGGAACCTGAGGCTATGATAACCTCAGTAAATGAAGTAGATAGCCAATCAAAAGAACATGGACAGCAACTTGATGAGCGGCACCAGATTTTTCAACCCTATGTGGCCGTTGATGAAGACGACCGACCCACTGCTCCTGTTCTCGACATTCTTGACAGCTTATTCAAGGAGATAAAGGCTAAGAAAGACGTGGGTATCGCCCTATACTGTGTGCGGGATCTTAAATGGCTTGCAAGCTATCCGACATACAACGATATGGTAGCCGTCTTCGGTACAGACATCGTGGGATCGAAAAGCAACAATTCAACTTACATGGCTTTGGTCCGCCAGACGACTGATGACTATAGTAACGCTACGAGCGAATTCCTGACAGATGTCAGAGCGATGAAGCCGAAGTTGAGGCGTATTGAGGAAGGAATGAGGTAAAGTCCCATGGAAACTATTTGTCCCCATCAGTAAAAACTGGTGGGGATTTTTCATATCTATTGAACTCGACTGAACTTTCGTTGAACAACAGTTGAACAATCCTTGAATATCATGAATCTTTATAGAACTTACTGTTATACAGAAAGTTAATAGGTAGCTATGCTTTCGTGCAGTCATTTTTATTCCTAACTTTGCAATGCGATGTTTGAGCAGATCTTCCTTCTGCAACGACGTCGAAGTACCTACTAATCTTTTTTCTACCATGGAAATTACTACTAATCCATTCATCGTGATGACTAAGGCAGACTTTGAGGCAGCCATTGCCCAAATTGCAACCAGGCTGCAGCCTGTACAATCAATTAACCAGCCAGCACCGGCGCCCCCCCACAGTCAGACCGTCGCTGCGGACAAACAGTTCCTTTCCCGTAAGGAGACAGCTGAGTTGCTGAAGGTCGATTTCTCGACACTATGGCGCTGGAACAAGTCAGGCATCCTCAAGTCGGTGAAAGTCGGTCCGCGCCGCGTCATTTATAAATATGATGACGTAATGAACATTCTAACCTTGGGAGGAGCATAACTATGGCGCAAGACGATTTCATTCAGTCAGCATTCAAAGAGTTGCATCTTCGCAGTGCCGAGGATGCCGGTGGCTTCCACGTGTCATCCATGAACGAGTGCCTGGACAAGGCGCGCTCGTTGCCACCGTTGGTGACTCTCTATCCCAATGTCGTCCTTGAAGGTGACCTCTGTGTCATCTTCGGGCAGTCGGGTATCGGCAAGACCATCTTTGCCATGCAGGTTGCGCGTGATATTGCCGCCAGTGGCAGACGGGTGCTGTATGCCGATTTCGAGATGACACCCCGGTAGCTTGCCCTACGTTATGGTACGGCCGACTTTCCTCCGACACTCTTCCGTGCCGAGATGGACACGGACAACCTGCCGGAGGATATTCTCAAAGGCATTGAGGAAGCAGCGCTTGCCAACCAGACCGATGTCGTCTTTATCGACAACATCACAGCTCTCGGGCAGTCGCTTGACAAAGGCTCTGATGCCGGCAGTCTGATGGCAGCGCTCAACGCCCTGAAGAAGCAGCACAACTGGACCCTGATCATCCTCAACCACGTGCCCAAGATGTTCTCCGGTGCCGTCCCCCTGTCTCTGTCAGCCATACAGGGTTCGGCAAAGATCAACCAGCTCATTGATGATGCTATTGGTCTTGGTCAGTCGCACAAGGATCCGTCGATGGTCTATGTCAAGCAGTGTAAGTGGCGCAACGGCGAGATAGCCCTCGACTCCGGCAATGTGGCGCTCTATGAGCGTGGCAAGGATGCTTCGGGCAACCTCTGCTTCACCTTCAAGGACTATGGCTGCGAGTCGGACCATCTGTCAACGGAAAACACCGATGAACGGGACAGTCTGAAGTTGCGTGTCAGGGAACTGTCAGCCCAGGGCAAGTCACAGCAGGAGATAGCAGCCGAGTGCGGCATATCTCAAAGCAAGGTGTCACGGTTGCTGAGGCAATAGACCTTATGCAATTATTCATTTTATTCACTTTATTCAGTTATGCATAAGTGAATAAAATGAATAAAGTGAATAATCTGAATAAAATGAATAACCTGAATAATGAATCATAATACTGACATTACCTATGACAACTATTGACTATGAGCGAGTAAAAGCCACGAGGGCTCCAGTATGGCAGCGGCAGTTGATCCGAATTCCCGAAGACAGCATCTCCTGCCATCACTCATCGCTAACCGACTACCTTGACAGGACTGTCTGTTATAGTCCGGAAGGTATGAGGCAGATCGACAGCCTTATAGAGAAGTACCGTCTCGGGGCCGTCAACAAGACGATGAATGACCACTACGGTACCGTTCTGCCCCGTATCAACCGGAAAGATCAAATCTTGGGAGGCTCAGTTATCTACTTCGATGCAGAGAAAGGCGACATGTTGAAAAGTGAACCACTGACAGACAATCTCTATCAATGGTACTGCTTCGACTACTACACAGACGACAGTGTCTTCTTCGGAGAGCATACCCTCTCCGGTAAGCCAGTAGCAGTCGCACAGGAGGAGAAGACCGTTTTGCTCGGTGCCTTGGCGATGCCGGAAATCGACTGGCTGGCAATAGGACATGGCAACGACCTTTCGGAAGAGATGGCCCGAAAACTGTATGGCCGACAGGCCATTCTCTTCGCAGACGACATGAACTGTGACTACTACGATGACCGTTTTGGCAAGTTCATCAAGATTGACAAAAGTTTCGTAGACAAAGACATCAATACCTATCTTGCCAGTCAGGTCAGCAGACGCTTTACAGGAAAATGAAACTTAATCACTTTGTTGATTTATCACTTGAAGAGTCAGTGGGCAAGTTATGCCTTTTGTCATGACAACGGCAACTTGCCCACCCTCCAGGGCTGGGAATCAGTTTGCTCGAAACTCGCTCACTTTATCACTTGATATACTAATAACAATCTATACCATGAGTAAAAACATTACACAGAACAAAACGGAGTTCATCCAGTTTCGACTGGACAGAGACTCGAAGATTACAGCCAAGGCGCTTGCCGAAAAATACTTCGACGGGAAGATGAGTGCAATGTTCCGCTACATGCTGAACAATACTGATCTTACGAAAATGTATAATACGACAGAAGCTAATGGCTTTGACCGTAGTTGTAATGCAACCTTCGCAGGAGGATCTTCAACTCAAGAGGTCGTAGACTGGCTCCGGTCTGTCTATGAAGAGTACAAGACAGAGAATAGGGAACTGTCCGCCATTGGGAACAATATCAATCAGATCGCCCATCATGTCAATGCCAACGCCATGACCTACCCGAACCCGCTGACCCGCCAGGTGGCGGATGATTTAGGGCAGGCAACCAGCGACCTTAGCTCTCTTCGCAGCCAGTCGGCAGACCGGTGGAAGAAGGTTAAGTCAGCTATTAATCACCCAACCGATTAATCACTTAATCGGTTAATCTCTTAATCAACAACCCTTTTATTAACAAACATCATTCATCATGATCATTAAGAAATTAAAACAGGTATCGGGAGGCGTGTTCCCTGGTGCCGCCTACAATGAGACAAAGGTGGAGCAGGGCGTGGCCGACTTTGCCGGAGCAGCCAATGTTGACGGTAACTTCCTCCTTGTGCTCGACATGCTCCATGAAGCCGGAGTCAACTGTGCCCATGAGGTGGAACAGTACTTGCAGGACCACTCCAACACCTTCGGCAACAGCAAGTCGACTCGCCTACAGTTCCACTATGCCCTGTCTGTCAAAGGACGGGAGAAAAGCAAGGAGCAGCTTGTAGAAATAGCTCATCAGCTCATGAAGGAGTTCGGCGCCGAACACAATCCCTATTTCATCTACTTTCACCGCGATACGGATAACAACCACGTGCATATCCTCGGCACGAGGGTCAAGCCCAACGGCACGCTGCTCTCCGACCATCAAGACTTCCGGCGACTGAACGAGTGTCTTAATCGGATCGTGCAGAAAGATCAGTTCCAAGATATGAACGAACTGCTGTCGTACAGTTTCCAGACAGAGGGTCAGCTCATGAACATCATCCGTGAGTTCGGATTCACGACCGGTGAGAATAAGGAAGAGCCCGACAAAGTAATATTCTATCACGGTGGCGCGGAGGCCTTTAAGGCTAATCTCGCCGACCTGACAGCACGTAATGCCGTCAGCAAGGATGACCGGAAGAAGATGGAGCGTCGAGAAGATGCAGCCCGGCAGTTGAAAGCCGTCTTCTTCAAGTACCGTGAGCAAAGTTTGAAGCAATTTGAGGCAACAGAAAAGTCTCAGAAGAAATCAGAACGTGCGAAGAACAGGAAGGAACTGATGAAGTCGGATCGCCAACTGAAGAGTGACATCGCCCGGCTGACGGATGCTTCGGGCAAGCGACTCGGAAAGACGGAACAGCAACAGTTGTTGTGGTTTCTGCAGCAGTTGCGGAGCAAGTTCGGTGTCAGCATCATCTTTCAGAAAGACCGTAACGGGGTTGTCCGTGGCTACGGCATCGTCGACCATACCCGTAAGATGGCACTCAACGGCAGTGAGGTGATGAAGCTTGCAGACATAGTCGACTTCAGGGAACAGAGGCTGCCACAAGCACACGCACAGTCGCGAGCACGGGTACAATTACAGGCACGGCCACAAGTACAGTCGCAAGCCCAACCGGCAAGGCCGAAAGAAAAGCAGCCTTGTCAGCTGAAGGAGGAACATCATTACCAGCGGATGACCATACTTGACGTCTATCGCGACTTGTTCACCGTACAGGTGGGAACTGTCAATGGAAAGCACGTCGTAAGGATGACTATGGACGGCAAAACCTATGATCATGAGATCTCAGACAAGCAGACGGCATGGTACTACAATACCAAAAGTGAAGGGTGCCGTGAGGACATCGCCATCCATCTTGCTGCGTTCTACTTCCATAAAGAAATCTACGAGGCATACCGGAAGCGACTGATAGAGGAACGCATCAAGAATGGTGAGCCAGCTTGGCAGATACCCTACGACAAGGTAAGACTCTACAAGTTGATGAACGGCCGATGGCAGTTGGCTATTGACGTTGGGCATATGCCAGTCAAGTTCACACTCACGGAGGAAGAAGTCAGGATGTGCAACCGTGCTGACGATGTCCCGAAGGAGCGCGAAGCCCTGAAGTGCCGTCTGGTCAAGGAGTATGTCTTGCGTGAGGAAACCGAGACCATAGCCGATCACTACCAATATAATAAGGTGGGCATCCGTCCTGAGCAGGGCAAGGACGGCTTTGTTGGAACGATGAATTTCGTGCAGCAGCACAGCGCCCTTATGCATCGACTGCAGTCTGTGCTTTCCGTCAACGCTACCTCTATGGGTCATAACCGTGAGTATGAGGTCGGTGGACGTTCCCGCTGGGAAGATATCGACGATGAGCGCAGCCTCAAAAGATAAGATCACATTGTATAACATCTAACACATATTCATTATGAAGAATGACAAGAAAACGACATTCGGAGACATCCATGATTACCTTAGGAGAGTCAACGGAGAGCCTGAAGACCTGGATTTTAAGTCCTTCTTCGAGCAGAGCCGTGCACTGATGGCTCAAAAGAATGAGGCACAGGCCTCAGAGGGTCCAACTTCTGACACAACACCAAAGAAACCGAAACGTGCAGGTAAGTCTGCTACTCCGAGGACTACAGCAACAAAGCCAGAGGTAGCCAAGCCAACAGATTCTAAACCTGCTGAACAGTCAGAGCCTAAGGAGAAGGCGCCGTTTTTTCTGGTCGACAATGCAGAAGAATGCTCCACTTCGAAGTCCGTTACAAAAAAGGAGGCTCCGCCTTCCTCGCTTCGCCGCCAGTCACACTCCACGACTTTGGATGCTTTGTGGCAAGCTGCAGACATCTCTAAGGCGAAGAAGCCGAAGGAAAAGCAGGTGTGGATTGATGCTGACCTCTGTCATCAGCTTGAACTGCTCAACCTCAAGCATGGCAAGCCGTCAAGTGTCAAGCATATCATCAACGGCATCGTGAAGATGTATGTTGATGAACATAAAAACGATTTTTGAGGGTCCATAAATTGCAAAGCCTAAATCAAGCCCAATCAGCTATTATTATTCATAATAACAGATTTGATTGGACTTGCTATGTAAGTTTTAGACCGTTATTTTTCAAATAATATTTATAACTTATTGATAACCAATATAAAATAATTGAGCGTGGTAGATAGCGATTTAGACCATGTAAATGGATATATTTGAAAATTTAGACGTAACTTTGCAAAAGCATACGAAAGTAAATGAGTAAGAAATGAGAAAGACAACCATATCACTAATATTGCTCTCCATTATCCTGATGGTTTCATGCAATGGTAAACATGACGCACGGATTTCTACGGCTCTATCTTTAGCTGATTCTGATATGGCAGACAGCGCACTGAACATTCTTAATAAGATAGATCGAAACGAATTGCCTAACTCTGATGACGCGATGTATTGCCTTGTTTATACCATGGCGCAAGACAAATCTGGACTTGATGTAGACAATGATTCTCTTATTAGAGAAGCATACGACTGGTACGGCAAGAAACCTATTGACACACTGTATGCCAAATGCATGTACTATATGGGGAAATATTATGCGTTGAATGACAGCAGTGAGAAAGCGCTTACTTGTTTTCAAAGGGCAACTCAGACAGCAAAAGCACAGAATGATTATGATACTCAATGCTTAGCCTTGCTGCAACAATCTGTGATCTTACGAAACTACGATGTCGACAAAGCCATTGCCGATGCCAAGGCTGCGGTTAATATATATAATGTGAAAGGGGCAAAACTATCTAATAAGGTATATTATCTTCTAAATTTAGCAGAATGTATGAGCTATGGTGGTAGAAATCCTAACACTTGTATCTACTTGGCACATGAGGCAGTAAAATATGCTTTGCAGTCCAAAGACTCAACGACAATATCCAATTCTTATCAAGATTTATCCGTGTTTTATGGAATAGAAGGTGATACGGAATTAGCATTGGAGGCCTCGAAGAAATCATACGTTTATAACGCAGGGGATAATTTTTCCAAGGGATACTCCTTAAGCCAATTCTATGTCATGGCAGACTCTATTGACTTGGCTAAGAAAGCTATTGCGGAAACCACACCTTTAAGCATCAATGATAGCATTTTGTTGTATTCATTAAAACGCACTATTGCAATAAAAGAACATAACTGGGTCGGAGTCGAAAAATTTGCTGATTCAACAGATTTCTATCTTGATAAGAGAAACTCAGAAAATTTGGAAGCTCGGAATAAATATTATAGCTTGATGCTTCAAAAGGAAATCGCCAGAACCAAATTATCAAGCGAAAGCCAATGGAAATCAAATATGATCTTGCTTATAGTAGTCACATCTTTTATTATCATTTTGCTTCTAAGTCTTGTTTTTATACAGAAAAAGAAGATTTTGCGCGAAAGAATGGAAGATGAAAAGAAAATCTACCAAATGGGATTAAACCACAAGGAAAGACAGTTGGCAACTATGAGAAATTTTCTATTAAGTAGAATTAATATAGTCAATAGCATTAAAAAAATTAAACCTTCCGATTTTTCAAAACTGAAACTTACAGAAAACGATTGGGAAGAGATAGAAGTAACTCTGAACAGTACGGATGACGAGTTTGTTATAAGACTGAAGAACGAGTTTAAGGATCTAACACGGAAGGATCTTCGTTTTCTCATGTTGGTGAGATTAAAGATTCCATACGAAGGTATAGCTTCTATTTACAACATAAAGGAGAAATCTGTTAAGCAGAGGCTCTTCCTTTTCAAGAAAAAATTAGGGTTAGAAAAAAGCAAAGTGTCTACAAGAGAGTTCATTGAGGAGTACTAAATTTGGGCTAGGAATCATTTTTAGACTTTATATTAGGGAGGGGTAGACTTATAACTTATTTATAATTAATCAATTACGTTAATCACTGATATAACACGAATTAGACCGATTAGATTTGGAGTACATGGATTTTCGTCATAACTTTGCATCCGAAAACAATAATAAATGTTTAGCTTATGATGAAAACAAAAATTATCTTAGTTCTGGTATTTCTATTAAGTATAATGCCAATTTACTCAAAGCCCATCAGCTTTAGGATGAAGGGCGCTTTTCAGCGCGGATGCCCAAGAATGCCTTCAATAACAAAGGTAGAGGCCGACTACGAAGGTGAAGATATAGCTGTGAACATACAGAAGTATTCCGGTACAGTTTGGATATGTATCTATGATGTCGATGGGAATCTTGTGTCCTCAATAGCTGATACTATTACAAAGAATGGTTTTATTACTCAGAATGTTGCTAATCTTCCTACAGGAGAATATACGCTTTGTATTGCACTAAACAATGTAACATATGAAGGAACGTTCTACATAGAATAATAAAGGCCTATATTATATCCAGACCAGACTGGTAAAAAGGACGATAGCTGATGCGTTAGTAAGCACAAACTTAAAGAACAATGTAATGAATAATCAATTCATGATGTCTCTAAATCCATTGACCAACCAAGAACTCGACAAGATAATGGGTGGGAAAGTGACTAAGACAACAAAAACCACAGTAATCTCTCCTGATGGCACAATAACTACTAAGGAGGAAACTGTTGTTATCGAGGACTAATTCCTCTACCACGAGTGGGGCATACTCCACTCGTGGATTTCACAATTTACACGAAGATCTTTATCAAATGGTTGAAATTAGCAAAGTTATACTGGTCGTATCATTCATTTTTACATTCACTTGTAGTTTTGGACAGCAACTAATAAACGGTAGGATAATTGATGAGAATTCTAAGCCTATGCCATATGCGAATGTTATTCTTATCAATCAGGTTGATTCCACTTTCATTCTAGGAACAGTTACTAATACTGATGGAACTTTTAGTATGCAAACGATGCAACCAAACGGATTATTGAAGATTTCATATCTTGGGTATGAAACCAATTATGTTAATTTTAACAATAGTAGCATAGGTGAAATAAAGATGGAACCGGACGCTATGGTTATTAAAGATGTCGTTGTTAAAGGTAGACAAAATCCTCTGTCAATAGAAAATGGTACTTTCACGTTGAATGTGAGTAAGACTTTTCTCAAAAATCAACCTGACATATTTTCCGTTCTTGGATTTCTGCCTTTTGTTGAGTCTTCTCAGGATAAAATTTCAGTATTTGCTGCTGGCTCCACACTGTATATTATTAACGGTAGAGAAGTAAAATCCATGATGGAAATTGAAAATTTACGCCCTGATATGATAAAATCTATCACACTTGACATGCATCCATCAGCACAATATGCCTCCAAATATGGTTCGGTGATTTCTGTTACCACCATAACAAAAATAGAAGACTTCGTAAATTCGCAAGTCTCTCACAAATCCGTCGTAGCACGTAGATACAGCGATACGGAGGGGATAAATTTAAATGCCAAATATGGTAGAATAGCTCATTATCTTTCCTATCAGTTCAAGGACTCTCGCAAAAAAGAATGGGCAGAAAACGAATATCATCTTTTTAACGAAAAAAGTCTTTCAACTATCAGTTATAACAACTCAGAGAATTTCTCTAACTCTTATAATCCTCAGCATGAACTATTGTATAGTGCAGGCTTAATGCTTAACGGTCAAAGCAACCTAAATTTTCAATACATGTTGGAGGTAGGTCGCGCGAATGACCATGATAACAGCATTGAAAAAACCTTAATCGGAACAACAGAGACAAACCTTAAAACGGATCAGAAGAATCGTGATAATAATCAATTACATAATGTAGATCTACTTTGCAAATATAACAGTAAAGTCTTCGGTTCGCTATTTGTTGATGCCAGCTATACTTTTTCAAAGGATGAACAAAGTTACCTTATCAATACTAATGGTAACAACCTTGACAATATTGATGGAAATAACCGCTATTGTATCTATTCTTTACAAGCTGACTATCAGAATCAGATTTTAGGAGGAATCCGTATGCAAGTGGGTACTAAATACAGCTACACTCACAACAAAGGCTTGTCCGATTCCTATAATCCTCTAGGCTCTGATATGTACTTTTATCATAGAACACAACTTAATGATGAACTCGTTGCCAATTATATTACATTGAGTCATCAAATAAAAAAACTATATCTCTCTGTAGGTCTTAGAGGAGAATACTATCATTCTAACTACATGCAAGATGATAATGTAATCTATAAAGACAGTAGATTTAACTTCTACCCGTCTATACAAGTGAACTATACAGTCAATCCTGAACTTATTTTTGTAACTGGCTATAACAGTAAAAGTCAACGTCCGACTTTTACTGAGCTATCTCCTGTTGTTTACTACATAAATGCCATGCTTTATGAGCAAGGCAATCCGGGACTGAGAATGACTTCGACTCATAATTCTTATATTTCATGTGTCATTAAGAATCGATTGCTGATTCAATTGAGCTATAGATACGATAAAAATTTTGTAATGTACGCACTCCACAATAACCAGGAAGTGGCAGGTAACATTATCAATTCTCCAGTAAACATTAATGCGAGTTATTTCAACTTGAAAGTCTCATATTCTAACAAGATTGGTTTTTATCGTTTCTCATACAATGCAAACTTTCAATGTGATGTCACAAAAGTTCCTGTACTTGATAGCTGGCGTAAACGCTTCAAACCTCTTTGTCAATTAAGTACCGTCAATCAGTTTAATGTGGGTCATCAAACTATGATCTTCAGTGATTTTGGTATAGCTTCTTCATATTGGTCATTGGGTAATACCATACAACCGAGTTACAAATTACGTATTGGTTTATATAAGACTTTTTTTGCTGACAAGCGGTTGGCCCTTACAATATCTGCTAATGACATTCTGAATCGTTCTAATCCAAATTCTGTCACGGAATATGGTTATGTCTGGTATGAGCAACATCCTCATTTAGACACTCGAAATATTTCCATTACTTTAAAGTACAATATTAATAAATTTAACGTGAGTTCGATGAATTATAAGTGCTTATAAATTTGGTGATTAGCGAAATTTG